>VYLR01000056.1_pt1 | contig 68703 bp, 49 predicted proteins | sample 5114291 | NCBI WGS metagenome assembly VYLR01 (sample SAMN12291774, study PRJNA351875) | freshwater metagenome | isolation source: freshwater lake | place: USA: Michigan, Lansing Lake | collected 2013-08-14 | reverse complement strand
GCTTTATCAATTTATTCATAATCAATATTGTTAGAAGGTTAAAGATTAATTATTGTGACTAACTCTTTTGGTTAGATAAAGATAAACTTGAGAATCTTTAGTCAAATTTATTGAATCAAAATCCGCTGTACTTAATTTAAATGAATCAACCCTAGACATCGGGGGGGTTGGGGTAGCTTGATTGATCAATCAAGCTACTATGGGTTGATTGATCAATCAAGCTACTATTCCTCGTTCCGACGACCTTTAACCCCCAGTAATCCCAATCCGAACAGGGACAACGCCGCAATCGCACCAGGTTCGGGAACCTTGGTTGCGTTGATCTCGAAACTGTTCAAAATGCTACTGTCACCGAAACTCCCTCCAATACCAGCCCGGGCTCCCGATGACGTGGCGATGCCCGTCGGGGTTATAGACGGACTAGAGCTGCGCCAGGCGAAATCTCCACTGGTGCTGGTAACGTATAACCAGTATTTAGTGCCGGCGGTAAACGTGAAGGGGCTAGTGGGAGTGAAGGTGTAGCTAAAGACTCCCGTTCCTAGACTGCTGGGATTGGTGAAATTGGCGAGGACGGTACTGCCCGGATCGCTGCCCCCCACATCATTGCGGATCTGGACTAGGGGAGTCTCTCCGGGTTCGTAGTCCCCGAGTCGCAGGATGGCGTTGTCGAGGCTGTAATTGTTACCCGAGGGCAGGGTAAAGGCGAGCGCTTTTACGGTAGTGGTTCTAATCGCACTGCTGGAATCATCATTATTTTCCGGGAGATTCCCGATGAGAACCACCGCGCGGACAGGGTTTACCCCCCCCCATTAGTACAAGAGAACCACTAATTCCCGCCAACACCAAAGACATAGATAAGGTTTTCATGATCTCTAAAAAGGTTAAGAAATATTACGGCGACTCTATCGCAGCCGTCTCTTCTTTTCAACCATTGATCAGTTATTGTTATCATTTACCTACTATAATTATTAATTCTTTCTATAGTGTATTGTCGTGCCAAGTAAATTCGTAGGTCGGGTTGAGGCAACGAAACCCGACATAAATCCTCGGTTGTTGGGTTTCACTATCGTTCAACCCAACCTACAGGTATTAACCTAAAACTACTATAGGGTGTTGACAAAGTAGCTAGGAAGTGGTAAGCAACATCAGTCGGTTTCTGGTCGTTCCAAGTGGGATTGCTCTAGGGAGAGGGTAAAGAGCGAGTAGGGCGGTAATAATCGGGGATAATCGGCGATTTCGCCCCTTACCTGAACCCTCAGCCATCTTGGGTATAGGAGTGGTTTTAGCTGACTGCCCACTTAATACCGTTCACTGAAAAATCAAATCTGATCACTGGTCTTTGTATAACAAAAATTTATCAAAATCCCAATATACTTGAGAAGATTTAAATTTACATTCCTTCATCTTTACTTTTCTTAAAAAATAATTGAGAAAAATTCCTATTTGTCAACGAGATTGCAATAGTTACAGCCTGCTGCTAGGATCTAAGAATTGGCTTACTCTGTGCATTTTTAGTCCTTGTACCTTGAAACCCTTACCACGTCTAGGATGACTAATTCGTGCCCAGTAAAAACTTGCCAATTGCCCCTTTGACGAAAAAGATCTTTTGTCAAAAATATGTGTACTTATGTTAAAACGAAAAAGTTTTTTTGACAAAATAGACCAGATGTGCTGCGACAAAAGATCCAGATTAGCTACTGGGGATGGGAAACTGTTAACTATCTAGGGTTTGCAGCAAAAAGTTGGTTGGTGGGGGCGGGGGTGTGGTGCGAACCACAAAGACAGGAAGGACACAAAGATTGATCGCTCCTATATAAGTAGCTGGTTTTAATTAAATTGAAGATAGATTTTGGGTTCGATCCCCCCTGCCCCCCTTGATAAGGGGGATCGGCATCCCCTTAATCCCTCCTGAATAAGAGGGCATCTGACAATTTTTAACACCTACCTACTTAAGTTAAACTGATCACACAAAGAATAAGAGGGCCAATTTACCCCCGAGCGATCCAATCCCTGGCACTTTTTGGAAACCAAAAAGCCTAAAAATCTGATTCAACAAGGTTTTTAGATTGACTAAGCAAGCCCTAAATATTTTACACAATTCATACTAGGTAAGCAACAGGGCTACGGCACTACTACCGAATCATTACCCAAAAAGTAAATCATGGAGGATTTCTAAACGCTGGTCATCTTCACGAACAATAGCACCATAATAATTTTTTTTATTCTCTAGCCAGAGTAATTCAAACTCGATCGCCTTGGGCAAAGCTAAACTAAAATTATCCAAAGCTTGGGGACAATTAAAGATAACTTTGCGCGTCTCGAAGCGGTCAAAATGTTCTTGGCAGAACATTTTGAAAAACGGTAAAGAATCTAGTGACACCCCACCCCCAATAGCAACAGTCAAACCGGCAGCCTTAGCTTTTTTTGCCAAAGCTAAAGCTAGAGCTAAAACTTGCTCGCTATTGACATCCCGGCGAGTTAATCCCAAAGAACAGGCTAAATCCATCCGTCCGATGACGATACCATGGAGAGATTTTATCTCTGGAATCGCCAACATTTCCTGAAAATTCTCACAGGCAGTAATCGTTTCGATATTAACTAATAACTCCACATCTTCCACCCCTTGATCAGCTAAAACTCTCCTAGCTCCCCGCAGATATTTTTGTAAAGCGTAGCCTGTTTCTACCATGGGAGCAATCAAGCGATCGACTCCTAAATTAACCGCATCAAAGATATCTCTAATCGCTTCGCAACCAGCGATTTTCAGATTAAAATCCACCCCCGCTTGCAGACTAATTTCTTTTAACCGCATCGCTTCCGTCAGTCGGGTTCCTTCCGTCTCGAATTCCGCTTTTACCCCTGAAACATGGTGATCTTCCCTGAGTTCTCTTAACAGTTGCACCATTTTTTTTTCTAAGCAATTCATGTTTTTAATCGTTTAAAATCGGTAACTGCTAGATGAGCCTTGTTGATTATAGCCCATCTGCGAAAAGCCGATAGCTGAGGACTAAGAGACCATAAAAATACCCTAAACAAGAGGACAAAAGCGACAAAATACTGGCATAATGAGCAAGGCCATCTGATTTTTTTCTGGCCACATCCTTTCTATACTACATTCGTAATATAAGTAATTCTCTAGTTAGACTATGCGAACTCACTACTGTGGCGACCTTAGCGCGATCGAAATTGAAAAAACTGTCACCCTCTTCGGTTGGGTCGATCGCCGTCGCGATCACGGTGGCGTTATTTTTATTGATCTGCGGGATCGCAGTGGTATTGTCCAGATCGTCAGTGATCCCCAACGAACTCCCGCTTCCTATCCCATCGCTGAAACCGTCAGAAACGAGTATGTCATCAAGGTGACGGGAACAGTCAGTCAACGGCCCCCCGAATCCCTTAACCCGCGCATTGCCACCGGAGAAATCGAAATTTACGCCACTAGCATCGAGATTCTCAACGGGGTTACTAAACAACTGCCTTTTGTCGTCTCCAGTTCCGAAAGTGAATCGGTCCGGGAAGATGTGCGCTTGCGATACCGCTATCTAGACCTACGCCGGGAGCGTATGAGTCAGAATTTACAACTACGTCACCAAGTTGTCAAGGAAATGCGCCGTTTTCTCGAAGATGAACAGCATTTTATCGAAGTGGAAACACCAATTTTAACTCGATCGACTCCCGAAGGAGCGCGGGATTATCTAGTTCCTTCCCGTGTCAACCCGGGACAATGGTACGCTTTACCCCAATCACCGCAACTATTTAAGCAATTATTAATGGTGTCGGGAATGGATCGCTACTATCAAATCGCCCGCTGTTTCCGGGATGAAGATCTGCGCGCTGATCGTCAACCGGAATTTACTCAGTTAGACATGGAGATGAGTTTTCTCTCCTTAAGCGAGATTTTAGCCCTAAATGAGGCTTTGATCGCTCATATCTTCAAAAAAGTCAAAAATATCGATATAAGCCTGCCCCTGCCCCGTTTAACCTATGCTGAGGCTATGGAACGCTATGGGATCGATCGCCCTGATACCCGTTTTGGCTTGGAATTGGTCAATGTGGCGGAGATTTTTGCTGATTCGGGATTTAAGGTGTTTTCAGGTGCGATCGCTAGTGGTGGGACGGTGAAAGTTTTACCGATTCCCAACGGTAACGAGGCGATTTCTAACGTCAGAATCAAACCGGGTGGGGATTTATTCAAAGAAGCCACCGATGCGGGTGCGAAGGGAATTGCCTATATCCGCGTGCGCGAGGACTACGATTTTGATACCATCGGTGCGATTAAAGATAACCTAACAGAGGCACAAAAACAGGCTTTAATCGAGAAGACTGGCGCAAAACCGGGGCATCTGCTCTTATTTGGGGCGGGAGATACCGATACAGTCAATAAATCCCTATCCCGCCTACGCTTAGTTTTAGGGGAACAATTGGGATTAATTGATGCCGATAAAATCAACCTCCTCTGGGTGACGGATTTCCCGATGTTTGAATACAACGCCGAGGAAAAACGCCTAGAAGCATTGCATCACCCCTTTACTGCCCCTAATCCCGAAGATTTAGAGGATCTAGCCCATGCTCGCGCCCTAGCCTACGATATGATTTTTAATGGTATTGAAATCGGTGGCGGCAGTTTGCGGATCTATCAACGGGAAGTACAGGAAAAAGTCTTCGCCACCATCGGTCTATCCCAAGAGGAAGCTTATAATAAATTCGGCTTTTTGTTAGAAGCTTTTGAATACGGAACCCCTCCCCACGGTGGCATCGCCTACGGTTTAGATCGCTTGGTGATGTTGTTAGCAGGAGAAGAATCGATTCGCGATGTGATTGCTTTCCCGAAAACCCAGCAAGCTAGTTGTTTACTCACTTCTGCACCTTCAACAGTGGCAGCGAAGCAATTAAAGGAATTATCCGTTGCTTCTACCTACAAACCGCCATCCTAAGATTAAGGTGGGCATTGCCCACCTAATTTTTGCAAGTCTGTTGACACTAAATGGAACTCTTATGTAGAAAGGCATTTGGCGATTTTTGTCAATTGTTTTTTATCTAGAGCGAACTCATCAATTAAGTCTCTTGCCAGAGAAGGATTTAGTCAATTTATGCCCCCTATCGAACCATAACAAGTAACGAAGAGCCAGTTAAATTCTTTTCTGCTACAAAGTCCTCCCAGCACCGCACACCACCCGAAAACCGTAATTGTTGATGCGGTTGACGCGGCGGAAGTAGTAGTCGTAGCGAATCGCGGAACGGCAGTAAGTAGGATTGTAGCCCCAGGAACCGCCCCGCAGAGGAGAACGATTATCATTACCATTTTCTATCCAGACACTGCCATCCGTCGGCGCACCGTCATAGTTATCGTGCCAAGTATCGGCGCACCACTCCCGGACATTGCCGTGCATATCGTACAGTCCAAAGGCGTTTGGGGGAAATTGTCCCACGGGAGTTGTTTCGTTTCGATATTCTCCGTTCGGTTCATCGGCGTAGGTATTACTGGCATTGTAGTTAGCCAATTCCCCCGTAATGGTTTCCCCAAAGTAAAACGGGGTGGTGGTTCCAGCACGACAAGCGTATTCCCATTCCGCTTCACTCGGTAGTCGGTATTCCCGAACCGTTAGTTTTGATAATCTCGCACAGAACTCGATCGCATCGTACCAGTTGACTTGTTCCACGGGACGGCGATCGCTATCGGGACGGTCTTTAAAATAGGCTGGGTTGAAATCAAGGTCTTGTTTAACTTTTAAATCCGTGCGAGAGGCGATCGCTTTCCACTGGGCCTGGGTGATGGGGTATTTACCCATAAAGAAGGGTGGGACAGTTACTTCATGTTGTGGTCTTTCCCTTCTAAATCCTTCCCAATTAAATTTTTTAACCAGTCTTTCGATTTCCTCATCTTCTGTTCCCATCAGGAAAGTTCCCCCCGGAATGGCGACCATTTCTAAGGTGATGCCTTTGCCCAAATCTTCGCTGAAATATTGGGACTGTTTCGACTCTTTTTTGATTTGCTCACCCTTCGCATTTACTCCCACGATCTCAAAGTTAAATACTGATAACAGTTGTTTTGGCTCTTCTGGTTTAAGCTTGAATTGATAGGTAATTGCTCTTTCTAGTTGCTCAAATCCGTCTTCTTTCCAATAATCAAGCCAGTGGAGGTCTCGCAGGTTCAAGCTAACTTCTGCAAGTCGCAGATCAGGAATTTCGCATTCTTCTAACCTCATGGGAATAAAAAAAATTGTCCCCGGTAGCATCTCTCCCAAGGTATCAAGTGCAATCCTCAACTCCCGTTGGATGTATCCCTGCTTATTAGCTGATTTCGCTGACAGACAGGCAAGAAAAATCTGACTAGCTTTAATCGCTTTCGGAATTTCATCTCGCCAAATTTGCCCCCCAATCAGGTCTTTTTTATCCAACCAAGGTTTATATCCCGCTTGCTTAAGGCGCTCATGCAGTGCCAAAACTGCTGGTTTGTCCTCACTAGCGTGAGCTAGGAAAATTTGAATCTCTGACTTTTTCATAACTTTTTCTTATGACCACAAGTAGGGGAGAGCCAGATTAACTGGCAGAAAATCTCTAAATAGGGCTTGCTGAAAAAGTACGGGCAAGACGCAAGGTTTTGAAGGACGATTCTCTCAAAATCTGGCACCTGTTTCAAGAGAAGAGCCACAAAACCCTTACCTTGCCTACATTTCACATTTATTCAGCCAACCCTAAATAAACCATTTAATTGATTATTACTCATTCTTAATTCTCCTGTCTCCTGACGACCGGCTCCTAACCCCACCAACAAACTTTTTCAGCAAACCCTAGTTAATTATTTTTAGCTAGTTGACTGACAACCCATGCTCTTAAATTCTTTTCTGCCCTCACTTCATCCTCTTTAGCAGTGGCTAAAAATTCATAGAGTTTAGTTTTCGGAACTAGGGGAAAAGTGGGACTAAATTCTCCTTCCTGATAAACCCCCTTTTCTAACCGATAAATGCGCCAGATTTGTCCATTAAAACGCCATAATTCTGGCACTCCCAAACGGGCATAAAGTGCTAATTTATTAATATCCGTGTGGTTTATATCCACTTCCACCACTAAATCTGGGGGCGGATCTTCAGTTAAATTAATCCTTTTTCCTAGCACTTTAGCTTGATTTTGAATATAGTAAGCATTATCGGGTTCTGCTCCTCGTTCTAAATCTTCCCTAGCTAGAGTTGTGGAACCCATACTTTTAATTTTTAAACCCAATTCAGACACCAAAAAATAGATAAAACGTCCGATTAATTCTCGATAAAACTCGTGTTCTTCTAGGGGCATAGTAATCTCTAAAGTGCCACGATCATAAAATAAATGGGCGCGATTATTTTCCCCTATTGCCTGTAAAATTTGCTGATAGGATAACCAATTGAGATGATAAAAAGTAACCCGTTTTTCGCCCCTAATTTGCTCAGTATTTAACTCCAGAGGAACTGTCACCATAACTGCCCCGAAAAGCGAAATTTATGCCCAAAAAAGGGGGTTGATTCACCCCCTTTTTATCTTATCAAACCAGTGCCGGAACCTGGGGCCAACGCCCGATCGCCTTACCAATGACCGCTAACTCCCGAGTTAATCGATCGAATCGGTCCGGAGTCAAGGATTGCGGCCCATCAGATAGAGCCTTGGCTGGGTTAGGATGTACCTCGATCATCAAGGAATCGGCCCCGGCTGCCAGGGAAGCCATGGCCATGGTCGGTACATATTCCCATTTACCCGTACCGTGGCTAGGATCGATCATGATCGGCAGGTGGGTTAAAGTTCTTAAAACGGGAATACAGGATAAATCTAGGGTATTGCGAGTATATTTACTGTCAAAGGTGCGGATACCGCGTTCGCAGAGAATAACATTGCTATTTCCTGCCGCGAGGATATATTCTGCCGCCATCAACCAATCTTCAATAGTGGCCGCCATGCCGCGCTTGAGTAGGACTGGTTTCGGTTGCGCTCCAACTTTTTTCAAGAGGGAAAAATTCTGCATATTGCGGGCCCCCACTTGCACCACGTCGGCTATTTCGACAATCTTAGAGAGATCCGCCGCGTCCATTACTTCCGTGATAATACCCAAACCACTGGCATCTCTAGCCGCTGCTAGTAATTCTAAAGCACTTTCCCCATGACCTTGGAAAGCGTATGGAGAAGTGCGGGGTTTGTAGGCACCCCCCCGGAGGAATTGCGCTCCGGCTGCCGCCACTCGTTTGGCAGTTTCCACGATCATGGCTTCATTTTCCACCGAACAGGGGCCGGCGACAATGCTAACGGGATGATTTCTGCCGATGGGAATAACACCGTTAGGAGTGGGGACTAAAACCTCGCTGTATTCCCCGTGACGGTATTCTAAACAGGCGCGTTTGAAGGGTTGTTCGACTCGTAGGACGGTTTCGATCCAAGGGCTTAATTCTTGGATTTGTAGGGGGTCTAATTCCCTGGTTTCTCCGACTAAACCGATGACAACTTTATGCTTACCGACGATTTTCTCGGGACTTAATCCCCATGCCTCGAATTCGGCACTGACGCGCTCGATTTCAATTTCCGGGGAACCAACTTTCATGACAATAATCATGGCATTAACCCTTTATTTTTTCCTTTAATCTCTATTGTTGACGATTTCTAGAGGTTATCTATTTTTCTTCCACTTCTTTTTTGCCAGACCGCCAAGCAGCGATCGTTCTGCCAAAATTAGCTTGAAATTCTTGCCATCCTAGCCAATCCCCCACCCGATCCTCATCCCAAGAAGCGGAGAAGATACCATAACTCAGACCGATGAAACCTAGACCAAACAGGGTTAAACTGACGAGCATGGCGACGTAGGAAGGGATTTCAAGAAGATTATGGCTAATAATCCAGTAAAAGCCAAAAAAGCAAGCTATCCCCAGTGCCGTCGGAAGGCCACAAAATACCGCCATGCGTTTGGCCATCCGTTGACTGACCACTTGGGGAATTGCCTTTAAGCTGGTTTCCTCGGAGCGATTTTTTAGCGGCGGTGGCACGGGACTAGGGGCAATTTTCGGGGTTTTTCGCTTATTTTGGCGCGGCTCAAAGGGGAGACGTTCTTTTTTCTCCGTCGATTTCGATTCAGAGGCCATGGTAGGGATGCAAGGGGGGTAAGCTTAACGGCGAATTCCGAGACGACCGATCAGGGTTTGATAACGTTGTTGATCTTTCTTCTGAATGTAGGTTAACAGTCCCCGACGACGACCGATCATCTGGAGTAATCCCCGGCGGGAAGCGTGGTCTTTCGGGTTAGCTTTCAGGTGTTCGGTCAGTTGGTTGATTCTCTCGGTTAAGAAAGCTACCTGTAACTCCGATGATCCTGTATCGGTTTCGTGGGACTGATATTGGCTGATTAGTTCTTGTTTTTTGGTCTGGGTTAAGGCCATAGGACTCGTGATCTCTGCTTAAACACTGCAATCTATTATAGTATCACGTTTCTGGTCGATCCGTAAACATTGTTCGGGAGACAGCCATCTCAGTGATCAGTTATCAGTTACCAGTTATCAGTGGGGGTGTTAAGTGAGCAGTATGTGGGTGACAGTAACAGTGCTGTCTTTTCACTGATTACTGTTTACTGATTACTGATCACTGAAAAAAAACTTCCCAATTCCGCAAATCATGGCAAAATCTTAGACATAGCGTCTAACTTACCCTGAAGATTCCATGCTGTTAAAATCCACGACCCGTCATATTCGCATTTATACGGCTGAAGTAAAAAATAATCAATTCATCGAGAGTAACAATGTCTTGACTCTTGATGTGGATCCCGATAATGAATTTAATTGGGAAGAAGTGGCTCTCAATAAGGTTTATAGTAAGTTTGATGAATTGGTAGAATCCTACAATGGGGAAGAACTGAGCGAATATAATCTCCGTCGCATCGGTTCAGATCTAGAACATTTTATCCGTTCTCTCCTGCAAAAAGGGGAAATTAGCTATAATCTCAACGCCAGAGTGCAGAACTATAGTATGGGTTTACCGAAATTAGGGTGAATAGTCGAGAAACCCCACGCTGTACTCTCAGGTTAGCGTGGGCGGAATTCTATTGCTAGGAGCCAAGGACGATTTGGCTACTGGAAAATTTTAATTGTTGCCAGAGATCGATCGTGGTAATTTAAGAAGGCGATCGGGGAACCCTAACAGGGAAGCTCCCGACCCTGGCCAAGGATTGTCTGTTTAACCATCTGTCCTATGTACAAGTCTATTAGTGTTTTAACGCTGCTGACGGGAATTATCGCCGTTGATGTGGTTTTAGCTCAATCTACTGTTAATCTTCCCATCAGAGTTAAACAGGGAGAATCCTACGAAGGATTATTGACTAGAGCATCGCAATTAGCAGAGAAAACTATCATCAGTCGTTTTAATCAACAACAGGGTCTTAATAAAATTGATTTATTAATAACGGCCGAAAAATCAGGAGCGATCGCACCTCTCCTGGCGGTGAAGGTGTCCCGTCAAGATTGGTTTGGCAACCCTAATATTCAACGCTGGACGAATGTTTTTCCCTTTGGCAAAGATCTCCTCGGTTTTAGCTCTCCCGCACCCGTCGTCACCCCGAAAAGTCCCCCCGCTGCCGTTAATCCCAGTCCATCTCCAGCACCATCTCCGGGTGCTACCACTCCTCCTCCTCCCCCTGCTTTACCCTTCGAGGATGAGCCGAATAATGCTCCCCAAATTCCTATTCCTAACCAAAGATTAACCAGTCCAGCTAATCGTTAATTGATAGGAAAAGGAGGGGCTTTCGGCCGATATATTAACTTTTAAGTGGCAAAACGGGGCTGAAACCAGTCTAGGGGAAAAATATCATCTTCTTGGGCGATTTCTGTCCAACCGGTGACGCTCTCAAAACAAGTCCCCGTCAAGTTAGCACCCCTCAAGTCCGCTCCCTGTAGATTTACCTCTTGTAAACGCGCTCCCGCTAGATTAGCACCCGCTAAATTGGCCCCGCGTAAATCACTACCCGTCAGACGTGCCTCGCTAAAATTAGCCCTTTCTAAATTGGCCCCCTGAAAGTCCACCTCTTTAAGAAAAGAGCCGCTAAAATTGGCTTCCCTTGCGGAAATCTGACGACATTTAGCCCCACTTAACCGCGCTTCCTGCAAATTAGCCCAATTGAGATTGACTTTATCTAGGGTTGCCTCCCGGAGATTAACTAAGTATAAATTCGCCCCGCATAAATTCGCCCCGCATAAATTCGCCCCCCGGAGATTAGCATGGGAAAGATCCGCCCCACTTAATCGCGAGTTACGCAGGTTTGCCTGTACCATAAAAGCCCCGGTGAGATTGGCTTTGGTTAAGTCCGCTTCCACTAATTGCGCTTGACTTAATTTGGCATAGGTTAAATTCGCCCAATTCAAACTCGCTCCCCGCAGATTTGATTTAGTCAGAAAAGAGCGACTCAAATTAGTTCCGCACAAATTGGCCGCAGCAAAATTGACAGCGATTAGAGTCACTTGTTGTAGATCTAGACTCATCAAGTCAATGGCTAAAAAATCCCGCTCTCCTTGTTCGTAGAGTCTTAGTAACTGATTAACTTTCATCTCCCTTCTTCTACTTTAAGATGGTGGTTAAGAAGTAATCAACAAAAGCACCCAAAAACTTCGTCTGATAACTAACTCAGCTTTTAGATGAGTTAGTTATCAGGCTCTCTTTTGAGTTTATGTAAAGTTTTTTATCGATTTTTTAAGGGAAGATAACCCGAACAGCAAGTTAATTTTAATCATAGTTAAATAGCTTGGCTAAAACAGTTTGACTGGTTTTTCCAATTCTACCCCAGTCCATCGGGTAATCAGTATCTGAAACTACTCTTGTTAAAAAACTTATCTATTGTTCAAACTCGATTATATTTAACCCAGCCAATTCTCCGTATTTTATCCGATAAGAGCGGTGGAGCCGAGACGACTTTCAGGGTATTTTTACCCAAATCAATAGAGACGTTGCTAGGCAACGTCTCTACAAAAGTGGTATTTAATCAAGCTACTCAGAAACAGACAGAGGGGAAACCTTTTGGGCTTGAGCGAGATAGTACCATCCCGACGGGACAAATACCAGTGCGCTTAGGGTAGTTCCCATCACCCCGATGGAAATACAGAGAGCGAGGGGTTCCCAAAAAGCGCCGCCGTAGAGAAATAATGGCACAAATCCCGTCACCGTGGTTAAGGTAGTGGTGAGAATGTGACGGGTGGAAGCAATGACCACTTCCCGGATTGCCTTTCGTTGGCGTTGAAGATGGGGGGGTAAAGCTTGTAAAGCCGCTACCACGACAATAGAATCATTAACGGAAACCCCAACTAAGCCGATAGTGCCTAAAATCGACATGAATCCTAGGGGATATTCAAATAACCAGAGGGAAAATAAGGCTAGTCCAATCGAACTAATACCGACGACAGTAACTAGAGCAGCAAGACGGAAGGAGTTAAAAGAAAGAACAAGGGTTGATAGCATTAGAATCGTCAAGACTCCCACACTAGCAATTAGATTAGCCACAGCCGTATCTCTTTCTTCTTCCTCTCCGCCAAATTCGAGCCGATACCCTGGCGGAAGGGAAAATTTGCCCGATTCTAAGTTTTGGCGAAATTCGTCTAAAACCGTTGCAGCGATCGCATCAGCTTGAACATAGGCCTTCACCGTATTAATTCGCTTGCCATTTCGTCGAGGAATCGTGGCTAATTCGGGGAGAAAATCAAATTCTGCCACGGAGGAAAGGGAAATATTCGCCCGTTCAGCAGTGGCGGAATTACCGAGAATATTTAAAGAGGCAATTTGTGGCAGTTGCTCGCGATCGCGATTACCGACTCGGACTCGTACGGGTAATTCTTCTGTTGCTTCTAAAATCGAGCCACCCACAGAACCTTCTAAAAGGTTATCCAATTGACTTGCGATCGCCGCATTATCCAAACCAATCAGTCGAGCTTTTTCTTCATTAATTTTTAAGGCTAATTTAGCTTGAATTTCACTTAAATCAGCAACAGAATAGGTTATTTCGGGTATTTTTGCCAGTTCTTCCCGTAAGGACTCGCCAATTTTCCTTAACATCTCCAATTCTGAGCCATAAACCCTAATTTCGATCGGGGCGCCCACCGGTGGACCCTGTTCTAGGGGGCTAACTAATACCCTAGCCATCGGTAGAGCTTGACTTAATTGTTTTTGTAAGGTTTCGATCAATTGGGGATCATCAGAAACTTGCCGAAGTTGAATCAATGCTTGGGCAAAATTAGGAGAGTCTTTGACGCCATCGGAGAGATTATAGTAGAAGGGGGGAGCATTACGCCCTAAAAACCAGTGAACTTCCCCAATTTCTCGATGATCTAGCAGTATTTTTTCAGCTTGAGCCACTTTTACCTGAGTTACTTCTAGGGTTGTGGTGGGGGCCAGTTCGATTTCTAGGGTTAACTGATCTCGTTCTGCCGGCGGAAAGAATTCTTCCGGGAGAGTGCCAGCGACAACAAAGCCAGTAATTGGGACAATCAAGCCAATAACCAGACCTAATACGGGAAAATAGAGAATTAACTTCAAAATTTGGCGATATAACCCCGTTAGGAGCGGTAAATTAATTCCCGTATCCCACCAATGGGTTTTTGTCTGGTGCGATCGATGAGTCAGTTGATATAAACGTAAACTGAGGACAGGAATAATCGTTAGGGACAAAATTAGAGAACTAACCAAGGCTAAGATCACTGTTTGGGCGATAGTACGCACGAATTCGCCGGTGCCTCCTTGCAAAAGAGCGATCGGCATAAAAGACAAAATCGTGGTTAGGGTAGAAGCTAAGAGGGGAATCCCTAACTGTTTAACGGTTTCAGCAACAATATGTTCGTGAGCTATTCCGGTCCGTAGTCCTTTTTGCAGTTCATCGACAATCACAATAGCGTTATCGATCAAAAGTCCCAAAGCAATAACAATTCCTGTCACCGACATTTGATGTAGGGGAATTTGCCAGAGATTCATACCAGCAAAGACCATCAGGATCGATAAGGGCAAGGATAGACTTACTACCAAGGCGGACTGCCATCCCATCATCACAAAAGCTGTCCCCATGACACAGAGTAGCCCTAGGATTATGTTGCTGAATAATCCATCGATTCGGTTAGCCACATAACGATTTTGGGCAAAAATTATCTTGAGGCTCACACCTTGGGGGAGAGAGGGTCGAAACAGATCTAACTTGGCCTGGGCTGCCGTTGTCCATTCGTCTATGCGTTGCCCCGATTCCATCATAGCGGCCACCACAATAGCCGGTTTACCGTTAATAATAGTTAGTTCTGGCGGCGGTTCTTGAATTCCCCTGGTAACTAGGGCGATATCTCCTAAACGGGTAAATTGTCCCTCATTACTGTAACGAATCGGAATTGCTCGAATCCGAGAGAGTGATTCTAAACTGGTATCGACTTCCAATAATAAATTATTGCGATTGCTGCGAAGTTGTCCGGCGGCGACCTTGGCATCACTGGTTTGAATTTGTTGGGCAACTTCGACGGCAGTTAGGCCTAGGGAGGATAATTTCACCGGATCAATTTCGACTAAAATTTCCTCGGCCGGAACCCCGACTAATTCGACCCTTTCGGTTCCCCAAAGGGCTTCTAATTCATCGAACAGTTCTTGGCCAAGTCGGCGTAAAATAGCGTAATTAGGAGCGGTATCTAGATCCCAAAGGATGGCAGTCAATAAACTAAAGGCTTTACTATATCCTTCTTCGTATAAGGGTCTTTGGGCTTCTGGGGGTAGTTCCGGGATGACATCGGTAATCCGATCGCGAATGCGTGACCAGACGGGATCCACATCAGTGACTTCATCTTTAAGTTGAATATTGACCGTGGAACTCCCTAATTCTGAGGAGGACTCAATCAGGTTAATTTCTTTGATGCTAGAGAGAGATTGTTCAATTTTTTCGGTCACTAGGGATTCGACCCGATAAGGACTGGCACCGGGTAAATTGGTGGTAATGGTGGCACCTCGATTAATTGTTTCGGGATCTTCCATGCGCGGCAAAATTTGAAAGGAAGACAATCCCCAGACAATAATCAGAATTAAGGTCAGAATTAGTAATCTAGGTTTACGTTCAAATAAGTTATTCATTGGAGATTATTAGGGATAATAAAGCTGATTAATGACCGCTGACTACCAAATTTCCACCATTTGCCCGGGTACGATGCGGTGAACCCCTTCGACGATCACTCGATCACCGGAGGTTAAAGTCCCGCGCACCAACAAGCGATCGCCTTGAATCGCTAGAACTTCTAAATCTTGGCGTTTGACGGTAAACTGTCGAGGATTATCGGGATTAGCTTCTCCTAGAACATAGGAAGACCATAATCCTCTCGTGCCTTGTACTAAAGCTTCTGTGGGCAACCAATAGCCCGATTGTGGAACTGATTGAGATAATTCTAGGCTGACCACTTGCCCCGGAATCAGGCCCTGAGTCTGATTTAAACTTAAAATAACCGTGGCGGTACGGGTAGTTGGATCAATTTGCGGCAAGGTTGAAGTGACTTGTCCTGTTACTATTTTGTTACCAATTTTTAAACGATGTTTACTGCCAATTGGTAAGTTTTCGGACTGGTCAATGGGAACCCCTATACGCGCTTCCAGTTTATTACTTTCCACTAAACGAACGATCGGATTACTTGCAGAAACAACAGTGCCAATATTGACGTGAAGGAGGGCAATAGTGCCATCGTAGGGGGCTTGAAGTTGGCTTTTCTCAATCTCTAATTTAATATTCTTCAGTTGGGCATCAAATTGGTCAATAACGGCTTTTTGCAGAGAAATCAATTCGGGACGAGTACCGGCCTTGAGTTCATCTAATTGACTTTGGGCTTCATCAATTCTCGCTTGTTGTGCATTAACATCTGTTTGCACTTCTTCGAGTTGTTCTCTAGTAATTGCCCCTTCTTGATACAATCCTAGCCGTCTTTGGTATTTAGATTGGGCTAAAGCTAATTGTTCCCTGAGATCTCGGACTTTTGCTTGGGCTGCAGCGATACTTTCTTTCCTGGAACCAGCTTGTAATTCTTGCAGTTTAGCCGTGGCTTGCGATCGCTGGGCGATGAGTTCTTGTTTTTGTGCTTCTAAATTGCGTGTATCTAGAGTAGCAATTAAAGTACCTCGGCGTACCTCTTGACCCTCTTGAACCAATAAACTAATTAATTGTCCCGAACGCTCAAATCCTAGTTCACTTGTCCGTTTAGCCACAATATTACCCGTATAACGGCGCGGTTCTTGGTGATGGGTGACAGGACTTAAAGTTAAGGTTCGCACCGGTAAGGCTGCCGTCTTGCTCTTATCGATTGCTAACGAAGCGGTTTCTTTTGAGGTGGTGGATTCAGAGGTGTCTTCTAAGAGGACATTACGCAGGGTAGGATAGGCAAAAACCGAGGTGGCCGCTAGGATACCAGTAATAATTAATCGCCAAGGCAATCGCAGTTTTTTGATGGCAGTTTCTTGCTGTTTAGTGACAGGATTGGGGGAAGTCATAATCCAGTTCCAAATGAGTAGGGTTTAGTCAAAAGTAATAACAGATTAGCGAGGAAAGAACTATTTTTTGATCGCATAAGGCCGGAGGACAAAAGCCGCTGCTAGGGATAATATACCGGCGCACAAAAAGGCAATTTGTACCCCCCAGGGGTTATCAGGAGTTTTCCCGAAAGAAAGGATTAATCCTGTTAGAAAAGACCCCGCACCTTGGCTAAATTGAATTAGTAGCCCCCTAGTTCCAAAAAATATTGCTTCTCGTCCCATTCCCTGTTGCTCCGCATCTTGATCGATAATGTCCGATAACATGGCATTCGGCAGACTAAAAAAGCTGGCTAGAGCTAAATTAGCGATGATCGAAAGGATTAACCAGGGAATCAAAGAATCTTGCCACCAAAAACGACCACAGGCCATGGCAATCATACCCAGACCAACCCAGATTAAAGAACCTTGAAAAACCAGTTTTTTGCCATATTTTCGCGCTAAGGGTAAAACCAGGGTAAATCCAGCCAAGGCACTACCGACGATAATAGTATTAATCACGGCGGCAAAACTTACCTCTCGTTTGAGGAGAGCAATTACTAAAAAAGTCGGAATCACCGAGATAATACTAATCACCATCCACGCCAAAATCATGGTGATCATATAGATACAAAAAGTCCGATTGGTAAAAGCCGCCGTTAAGGTGGTTTTAAAGTTAGGATATTTCCCCTTAGAAGGACTATATTCTTCTTTTTCTAGCAAGGGCATAGCTAGAGTAATTAGCCCAATAAGACTAATAGCAATACCCATTCCCTGAAAGCCATAGCTATCAGTTAACCAAGGGGCAATAATCCCACCAATGGTGGCACCAACTAAACCAAAAATTCCGATTTGAGTTGATAATTTAACCCTTCCTTCTGGGCTTTTAGCGAGAGTGGGCAACCAGGCTAAATAGGGAACATGATAGGATGCCATACCCACATAAAACACCCAAAGCATGGTGACTAAATAAATGAAGTAAGTGGTTTGATTTAAGTTATTAGGGGGATTAAACAACAGGATAAAACCACCAATTAAAGGGACTAAACTGGCCAGTATAAATGGTCTTCTTTTGCCCCAAGGACTCCAAAAGCGATCGGAAAAATAACCGACTACTGGCTGCACAAAAGCCCCAGCAATACGGCTAATCATTATCGCTATCCCCACTAAAGCAGAGGGCAATAAAATGGATAAGTTATAGTCATTGGGAATGCCCGGGTCGTAGCGATAGATTAGCATGGTTAGAAGGGCATTGTTAACGATAAAGTTACCAAACCAACCAGTGATATAAGGAAGATAATCTATTCGGAGATGTTGCCATTTGCTGGAAGTGCTAGAAGTCATTAGAATTGGGGGAGAGATGGGCAGTTAGCAGTAGATTGTTAGGCTTATTTAAAGAAATTCGTAGCGACCAGGTGAGAGAATGCGATGGGGATCCAAGCTGTCTTTAATTTTCTGGATTAAGCAACTATAATCGTCTTGGGCTGCGGGTAAACTATTCATAGAGTGGGTACTAAGACGGTAGGGATAATAACCTTGATTGATCAATTCTGCCAACATTTCATCGTGACAATTTAAGGCTTTTTGGTCTTCGCCTTCTAGCAATCGATCATAAAAAATGGCAGCATTGATGTTAATATTGCGCTCGGTAACACAGTTAATGCCGATATTGGGTTCATAACCATATTTTTGAGCGATGCTGCTGATAATATTGAGAGCATTTCTGAGATGATTTCCCAGAAAAGGAACAGCGGGAACACACCAAATCATGCCACAGGCATCCAGGTCTAAATTCAACCTATCGGTGGGGGGCGTTTTTTTGCGCCAATAGGCCATCTTCAGCACTTTTTCGGTAATCATTCCTCGTTGGGGATTTTTGTGATAAATTAAATCCACCTTGTCCTTAATTTCCACACCAGTAAATACTTTAAAAATGGGACTCATTTTGCTGGCCATTTTGAACTTATTTTCATCAAAAAACATAAGTTTATTGACAATTCCTTTCAAGGCTTTTTCAATTAGGTTTCTTTCGACTTTTCCCTGTTCTGGTGAAGCCGAATATAAAGCACCTTCTCCTATCCAAACACCGCCACCCCATTGATGACTTAATTGTTCTAATAAATCGGGGGGTAAAGGAGTTTTTTCTTGGCATTCCTGCCAGGGATATTGTTGTTGAATGGACAACATTCGGTAGTTATTATTAATGTGGAAGGTCGTTTTAATTACCCCTGCCATTTTCAGTTGACGTAGTTTATCGATCAATAACTCTAATTTATTTTCTTGATCGATGCTATAGAAAAAAGCCTGAAAATATTCAGGATAGGGGGTTAACCAAAAAGTCATTTTGGTGACGATTCCCAGGTTAGATTGGGTAAAAATTCCATCAAAATAGGGACCGACTCCCCAACGATTGACCGCCCCTATTTGGGAATTTTCAAAGCGATTAAATCCCGTATGAACACATTCACCGGTGGGCAAAACTACTTCCATTCCACAGACATGATTAAAGCGATCACCCAAAATTCCTTTGGCTTCACCTCGTTCGAGAACATTGCCAATAATACTAGAATCAGGAGTCGAACCAGTGACACTCATTAATAATTTATTGCCATTTTTTTGCAAAAAATCGTAGAGTTGTCGCTGAGTAACACCCGCTTCAATAGTTACATAAGCTAGGGTTTCATTGTAATCCAAAATCTGATTTAATCGACTCAAATCCATTAAAACCGAACCGGTGCGGCTAGGAACTCGTGAACCATAACCCCAATTTTTACCTGTACTAATAGGATAGACAGGGGTTTGATAGCGATTAGCAATTTTTAGAGATTCTTGGACTTCTTGACGATTACCCGGGCGAATAATTGCCGGGATTTTAGCATGGGTTTCGTAGGTAGCGGTCTCGGCTTCTAGGCGTTTTTTGTTATCGGTGCTGACATATTCGGAGCCTAATAAATTTTCCCATTCTTGTAGAGCGTCAGTTAAATTGTCGCTAATAATATTTTCGGAAACAATTAGAGAGTCCATGGTATTTTCTTTCTCCTTTAAATTCAGGTATGAGGGGTAATTAAAGGGCCCTAGGGAACCAGCCCTGCTATCCGTGGCAATTAACTTTTAAGCGGTTGCTGTTTGCGAGAGAAAATTGCGTTAAAACTAGGAATAAAACGGGGAGTATTGGCGAAAACTGCTTGATAATTGGTGTCTTGACTCAAAGCTTCTTCTTCAGCCGGAATGCGTTGGATTAATAACCAAGCATTCAGGAGACTAAAGACTATAGATGTCAGATAAGCGGTATGAAACAGGGGAACCACCGCTAATTCCGTGATCATGGCGCACCAGTTAGGATGACGGATATATTGATAAATGCCATTGTCGATCACGGGTGTCTGGGGAACCGTGACCACCTTATGAATCCAGCGATCGCCTAAAGCTTCAATGGAGGCATAGCGGAGCTTTTGAGCTAAAAAAGTAGTAATTAGCGAAAATAAAGCCAATGCTGGAATAAAAGGTCGATCGAGCAGATAAACTTCCCCGATCATGCAAAGCATCCAGCTAGATTGGAAAATCTTGACGAATCCCACATAATTAGAACTATGCAGTTTGCCACCTTCCGCTAAGACTTTGGCCATATTCTGTTTACTCAGACGAGTAACGCGCACTCGTTGGACAATAATGTAACTAATCAGGGCAATGAAAACTATTTGGCTTAACATCCTTAAATATCCTTAGAATTGAACTAAAATGGCTTCTTGAGCAAATCCAGGCCCCATGGAAATTATTAATCCGTAGGAACCCGTGGGAGGATGGGGACGGGAGAGGGTTTCATCGAGAATGCAGAGGATAGTAGCAGAGGCAATATTGCCAATTTCTGCCAAAATATCCCAACTAACCTGTAAAACATCCGGTTCTAACTGAAATTCTTCAACTATTGCATCGAGAATCTTTGGACCCCCCGGATGCACCATCCAACAGACAATTTCCTCGAGGGAAACTCCTGTTTTTTCCAGTAAAGATGTCACCGCTTTTCTCACCCCACCCTTGACGTAATCAGAGACTTCTGGGCGAAGAATTTGGCGAAAACCGTAGTCTGTTAAAGGTAATGCCATTAAATGCTCTGTGTGGGGCATTAACAGCGATTGAGTGCCGATAATCTTCAGTTTTGCTTTACCTTGCTTGACTAAGGGATGTTCATCTCCCGCTAAGAGAACCGTGCCGACTCCATCGCCAAATAAAGCCGCTACCACAAGGGTCATAATGATATTGCTATATTGAGACGGATCTTCGGGTAATTGTCCCAATAATTCCGTTAAATCGCTATGAATTGACCCTTGCCAAAGGCCAGAGGAGGGATCGGTGGTAAACAAAATCGCTGTTTCGGTGGGATGTCCTTGCAGATAATCGTTTACTCTGGCTAATCCTTGGGCGCCTCCCAAACAGCCGACACCCGATAACGCTTGCCGCTTGATATCGAGGGAAAAATCTAGACGATTGAGGAGTAAACTTTCTAGGGAAGGAACGGAAGGAAGAACAGTAACGGAAGTAACTAGGGAGATTTCTTTGGGAGAAAGAGCGGCTTTTTTGAGCAAATTAGTTACTGTCGATGTTACTAAATCCATAGTTAGATCGACCATTTGACGAAAGGGTTGGGCGATTCCGGGAGGATTATCGGCATCGAATTCATCTAGGGGAATAGTGAAGTATCGCCCTTGAATTTTGACATTACTGAAAAAACGATGAATTTGTTCTAAATCAAAAAAGGTTTGTTCCTGGAAGTCGAGTTGATTTCTGAGGCAATAATCTTGAAGAAGATTAGCACAATGATTTCTGATATTGACTTCTAGAACTTCTTGGGGATAGTAATGTTCTGGAAAACCGGTAGCTGTCTCAATAATGTAGGGCATTGGAGTTAAGATAGAGGGATTTCAGGGGGTTAATTATGGTGGGAGATTTAAGCCAGTAATCGGCGAGCTAATCCTTGGGCTTCGCGTATATAACCCAATTTGTCAATCACTAAGGAGTGAGTACCGCTATGGTGTTTATTGTCGGCGCTTAAATTGGCACTAATTTGACGTTTTAGCTTTTCAAATTTATAGACAAACCGGGATTTTTTATCCTGAGCTTGTAGATAAGCGGCCACTAAATTACTTTGTTCTTCAAATACTCGCCAGTGGGTGCCAGTGGGATGAACCATTCCGATGACAAACAGGTTATTTTCCTCTGGGTGAAAAACATTCATATAGAGGTTAGGCTGGGTGGTTCCTTCTTGCCAATTTAAATCTGATTTGTCAATAAAAGAAAATTCAATTTTGTAACCAGTGGCGTAGATAATCAGATCAATTTCTTCTGTACTGCCATCGGCAAAAATAACATTCTTTCCGTCTAATTCTTGGATATTAGGCTTATGGGTGACATCTCCATGCACATAATAACGATAGATTTGTTGGTCACTATTTGGAATAATTAGACCGTTACTTTTACAGTCTGTAGGAATATTGAGTTTTTTGAGATTAACTCCTTGTAAGAATAGAGCTATTGGTGATAATAAAGCCATCATTTTCATGTGTTCTTGGGCTGGAATTAGATTCATGATTGGCGTGTTAATCATCACCCATTCTGGGGGCAAACCGAACAAAAATTTCGGCATACAGAGAAAGCCACGGCGGGTACTATGGAAAGTTTTACTACCATTGATAGCCGCTTCGACGACTAAATCCATGGCTGATTGTCCCGCTCCAACTACTAGGACTTTTTTAGCATTTAGTTGAGCGGGATTATCATAATCTTTTGAATGGATAATTTCCCCGTCAAAATGCCCAGAAAATTGAGGAATATTCGGTTTATTGTGATAACCACTAGCGATTAAAACCCCTCGGTATCGTCTGGTTTCTTGGTTGCTAAGGGTGACATCCCAAAAGTTACCCACCTTTTTTACTTTCTTCACGCTGAGATTAAATTCCATGAAATCATAGAGATTGAAATGAGCGGCATAATTGCGAAGATATTCATAGACTAACCGATGATTGGGATAATCTGGGTAATCTTTTGGCATGGGAAAATCGGAAAAAGGTTGTGTGGTTTTATGGCCAATTAGATGCGTATTTTTATACATTGGACTATCGGGACGGTCATAAATCCAAATACCCCCAACATCCTGAGCAGATTCGATAACATTAAAGGGAATTTTGGCTTTGCTTAAGGCTCTAGCCGCCGCTAATCCTGCGGCACCAGCCCCAATAATACAGTATTGCTCTTTGTAATCTAAAGTCATGATTTTTCTCCCTTGAATAATTGGTTGATTAGGCAGTCATTTGTTCAGGAAACTCTCGTAAACTTTGGCAAATTATTTTCATAATTTTCTCCGTATGTTGATTGATAAAGAAATGTCCTCCCGGTAAGGTATGCAGGACAAAATCTTGATTGGTTTGCAGTTGCCATTGTTGTAATTGAGGTGCAGAAACCTTGGCATCGTTGTCGCCTCCAAAAACGGTAATAGGACAATTTAAGGGTTGACCTTGTTGATAAGAATAGGTCTCTAGGAGTTTGAAATCTGCTCGTAAAATTGGTAAAAAAGCCGCCATTAAATCGGGATTTTTGAGGAGAGTTTCCGGAGTTCCTTGAAAATGACCTAAAGCTGCTAAAAATTGCTCATCTCCCAGACGATGAATGGGTAAATCGGGATTGACAATTTGAGGCGCTCGAAATCCAGACATAAATAAATGTTGGGGCAGATTTTGCCGAGTTTTCGCTAATTCTCTGGTTAATTCAAAACTGATTAAAGAACCCATGCTATGACCAAAAAAAGCATAAGGTTGGTCTAAATAGGGAGTCAGAATCGGAATGAGACGATTAATCAGGGATTTTAGCGATGTAATCGCAGTTTCCTGAAGGCGCGTTTCGCGTCCGGGTAGTTGAATCGCCCAAAATTCCACTTGCTTCGGGCAGTAATTCAGCCAATTTTGGAATACGGAGGCACCCCCACCGGCGTAGGGAAAACAAAATAGACGAATGCGGGCGTTAGGATTAGCTTGTTTACGAATTAGCCAAAGTTTCGGATCATTAGAGATATTTTCGGCTTTAGTCGTCTTGATTGGTTTTTTCTGTTTTGAGGGGAGAGGAGTTTTATTGCTAGTTGCAGGTTGGGAATTTTGGGTGATTAAGTTGAATATTTGCGGTAAAAACTGCTCAATACTCAATCCCGCTAGGTATTCCACGGGAACAATAATTTTTAAATCCTCCTCTAGTTGACGTCGTAATTGACTGGACATGAGAGAATCTAAGCCTAAACTAGAGAGCGGTTGCTTGGTATGTAGCTTGACCACGGATAAACCAGTAATCTGTTCTAAAACACCGATAATGTAGGTTTCTAGTTGTTTAAGCTGTTTCTCTGCGGGTGTGGCCAACAGAGAGTCAAGGGTAATTAGATGACCAGAAGATGATGCGGTGGTGGTTTTGACAACTTCCGGCGGTTGCGGCGGTGTTTCTAGGAGATATTTCGACAATTCAGGCAATAATTGCGCTTCTTCTGGGGTCAAGTCGCCTGTTTTTAGCCAATAACTACTTCTTTCAAAGCTGTAAGTCGGTAAGATACAGGGTTTACTGTCTTGATTGGCCGTTATCTCTTGCCAATTCAGGGCGAATCCCCGCAGATAAAGCTGACTGACACTCTCGAGAATCTGTTGTCGGTCAGAGGTTTGACGACGCAAACTGGGCAACCAAAGACAAGAATAATTTTTATCCAGTAGGCTGCCCATGCCCGATAAAACGGGATGGGAGCCGCATTCGACAAATAGCTCATAACCGTTGTCCAGTAAGGTTTTTATCCCATCGGCAAAGCGAACAGAAGACCGGAGATGACGACACCAATAATCGGGAGTAGTGACCTCAAAATTGACTAAGTTGCCATTAAGGTTAGAAATTAAGGCTCGTTGGGGGGGATGATAGGTGATAGTTTCAGCAATTTGTCGGAACTCGTCTAAAATCTCCTCCATCAGAGGGGAATGAAAGGCTTGAGAGACATTTAACCGGGTAATTTTCAGATTTTTGACCTGAAGCTGTTTTACCAGGGTTTCTATGGTCTCTGCAGCACCGGACAGGACAATATTATCCTGACCATTAATAGCGGCAATAGCGACCTGAGATTGATAGGGGGCAATTAAGGGACTAATTTCAGCTTCACTAGCCGAGATAACGACCATTGAACCACTTTTTCCCACAGAATCCATCAATTTAGCCCGATAGAAGACTAATTTTAAGGCATCTTCTAAACTAAAGACTCCAGCAACACAGGCGGCCACATATTCCCCTAAACTATGACCCATAACCCCATGGGGGGTAATTCCCCAGGATTCCCAGAGTTTAAAAAGGGCGTATTCGAGAGCAAATAGGGCAGGTTGGCTGTAAAAAGTTTGATTGAGATGATTTTCTTGGTCAATAATCTCCGTTAGGCAATAGTCCCCATATTGACGGAGAATCTCAGCACAGCGATCGAGTGTTTGACGAAATAGAGGATAACATTGGTATAGTTCCCTTCCCATACCCGGGTATTGAGAACCCTGTCCCGGAAAGAGAAAGGCAATTTTTGCCCGATTTTTGCCACTAAATTCACTTTTTTGGCGAAAAGAACTCGGTTCACCCTGAACGAAAGCGGTTAATTTTTCTTGAAGTTGGCAGTGACTAGAGACAATACAGGTGAAACGATGGGGTAATTGGGAGCGACTGCGATTGCTAGTAGCACAAATGGAGCTTAAAGCAATATTGTTAGCATTTTCTAGGTAATTTGCGTATTTTTGGGCTAGTTTGATTAAAGCCGATTCGGTCTTGGCTGAGAGGGTGAACAGATAGGGCGATGAATCAGCTGCCGCAGTCGTTTGAGGTTCGTAAGGGTATTCTTCGAGAATAATATGGGCATTAGTGCCATTTAAGCCAAAAGAACTAACTCCAGCTAAACGAGAAGAATTTTCACTAACCCATTCACGGTTTTTAGTCGGAACTTTCAGCGGCTGATTTTCCCAGTCTAGATGGGGTGTCGGTTGCTGGAAGTGGAGATGGGGGGTAATTTGTCGATGTTGCAAGCATAAAATCACTTTCATCAGTCCGGCAATACCAGCGGCCGCTTCTAGATGGCCGATATTAGTTTTGACGGAACCAACCCAAACCGGTTGGGAATTTTTAGCAAAAACTGTCGATAATGCGCCTAATTCAATGGGATCGCCCAAAGAAGTGCCAGTTCCATGGGCTTCAATATAGCTAATGTCCTCTGGCTTTACCTGAGCATTTTTTAAAGCCTGACGAATCAATTGTTCTTGACTAAGTTGATTGGGAACTGTTAAACCGCTACTCATACCGCCATGGTTAACGGCCGAACCTTTAATTAGTCCTAAAATCAAGTTATTATCCCGAATAGCCGCAGATAAAGACTTTAAAACTATAATACCGCCGCCTTCTCCCCGCACATAGCCATTTGCTGTTCTATCAAAGGTTTTACAACGACCGTCAGGAGACAACATCTGGGCGCGGGATTCCATGATAGTAACGAAGGGAGTTAACATTAGGTTGACTCCCCCGGCTAGGGCAACTTCACACTCGTTATTGCGTAAACTTTGGCAAGCTAAATGAACAGCGACTAAAGAGGAGGCACAAGCAGTATCAACCGTTAAAGTTGGGCCATGAAATCCAAAAAGATAGGATAAACGTCCTGAAGCTACACTTTTAGCATTTCCCGTTCCCGTATAGGCATCAATCAGATCGGGATGATGGCTAAAATGGGAGTAATCTTGAGTCATCATGCCTATAAATACCCCCGTTTGACTTCCTCGCCGATTTAAGGGTGATATTCCCGCATTTTCCAGAGCTTCCCAGGCTAGTTCCAGCAGTAACCGCTGTTGCGGATCCATTTGTGCCACCTCCCGGGGAGAAAGACCAAAAAAATCAGCGTCAAATTGATCTATCGGTTGATTTAAGAAGCCACCGTGACGGGTATAGACTTTTCCCCTCGCATCGGGTTTAGGATCGTAATAATTGTCAATATTCCAGCGTTGCGGCGGAATTTCGCTGATGGCATCGGTTCCTGATTGCAATAATTCCCAAAAAGTTTCCGGGGAATTAGCTCCCTGGGGAAAGCGACAGGACATACCAATAATTGCAATTGGTTCATTCTTGGCTTTTTCTAGGGTATGTAGCTTAGTTTTTAAGACCTTAATTTGATTTAAGGCATCTTTTATTAAGCTCAGTTGATCAGGTTTGGCAGGTATTTGTGTCATGGTAAACAGGTTATTTAGATAGGGTTTGAGGTCTGCTTTTCTAACCTAAGGAATTTAACTCCTGTAGCAGCAAATCGGACAATTCTTCTAGGGATAAATCTTCTTCGTTGAGCAAATCAAGATTGCTATCTTGATTTGCTCCTATTGCTAAGGGTTTTAAACTAAAGTCAAGGTCAATAACTTCAGCTACCAGATAATCGACCAAACTGGTCACTGTTGGGTATTTAAAAGTGATAGTTGCCGCCATAGATTTACCTAAATCCTTGGCTAAACAATTGCGTAATTCCACCGTCATTAAAGAATCCATTCCCAACTCAAAAAAACCTTGGTCAACTTTGGTAAATTCTCTAGCCGGAATACCGAGAATTTCCGCTACAATCCCTTGAACATGAGCAGTCAAAGCCGCAAAACGCTCCTCAATTGGTACTGTCATTAAGACATCAATAAAATTATTGTCTGGGGTTAATTTTTGGGCTGAAAAACTCTGGAAATCTCGTAATAAAGGTGGATTTTTTTGATTCTCGAAACTGTTTAAAAAGCTATTCCAATTGAGAGAAGCGACAGTTACCTGTGTCCGAGAAGTCTTCAGCAATGTTTCGAGGAGATGCAAACATTTTTGGGGATCAAGAGGGGTAAAACCCTGTTTAATTAGCCTTTTTTTCGCTTTTTCGCCTAAATTTTCGGCCATACCACCCTCTGCCCAGGGACCCCAATTAATGGTCAGGGCCGGCAGTCCTTGCGCTTGACGATAATGGGCTAGACTATCTAAAAAGGCATTAGCACTAGCATAATTACTCTGTCCAGAAGACCCTAACACCGAGGCCATCGAGGAAAAACTAATAAACCAGTCTAAATCAACTTCTTGACTGAGGAGATGCAAATTCCAAGCGCCGAGTATTTTGGGGGAAAAGACGCGCTCAAATTTCTCCCAAGTCTGTTTGGATAAGCTGGCATCCTCTAACACCCCGGCCGTGTGAATAATGCCTTTTAAGGGGGGTAACTGTTGCTCGATTATCTCAAAAGCCCGACGCATTTGGCCAAAGTCGCTAACGTCGGCGGCAAAAACTTCTACATTGGTTCCCTCTTGTCGCCATTGGTCTATAATTGGTTGGGTTTCTGGAGTTATTCCCCGGCGACTTAGTAAGACGAGGGATGTTGCTCCTTTTTTCCTTAACCAATTAGCCACTTGCTGCCCTAAGGCGCCTAGACCACCACTAATAAGATAGGTGGCATTTTCGGCAATTTCTCGGTTTTTTAGCGACGATTTCGGGATAAATCGCCCTAAACGAGCTACATAGCTCTGGCCTTGCCGCCAAACGATTTGATTTTCCTCCTCCGAACTTTGTAAAGATTGGAACACCTCTAGGGCTAAGGTGTGGCTATCCTGAAATTTATCTCCATCTAGACACAGACAGCGCAATTCTGGGTGTTCTAGGGCAATAGTCCGTCCTAATCCCCAGAGGGAACTTTGGGCAAGGGCAATCACTGTGGGCTGAGAAGGAATGTATTGAGCCGATTGGGTGACAATATAGAGGCGAGGAGAGTGATTAACCTCTATTTTGCCTAGTTCTTGCACTATTTCCAGCAAAGTTCCACAAATTCGCTCTTGAGTGGCGGCTAGGTTTTGATTATTTTCTAAAGCTTGGTCGTCATCGATTCCCCAGAGATAAATTAGACCTTGATAGGGTTTTTTGAGGAAATATTGCCAAGTCTGGCGATTGTTTTCGGTGATAAGTTGGCATCTATGCCCTTGTTGCACCAATTTTTCGGCTAATTGTTGCCCCACTCCCTTTTTGTCAGCAAAAATTAACCAATCTCCTGTTTCTGTCCAATCCATTCCCGTCAAGTCCGTGGCTTGCCAAGTAATTTCGTATAAACTATCATTGAGGTCGTTGGTCTGGGAAAAGAGGGTTTCTGGCCGGGCCTGTTGAAAGGTTAATCCGTCAATTTGGCTAATTAATTGACCCGATTCGCTGAAAATAGTCAAATCAGCGATTAAGATGCCGTTTTCCCAATTGCTATGGCTGAAGCGACCATGACAGTATATAGAGGTGTCCTTAACTCCCGAAAAGGTCAATCGATCAATATTAGTGGGAAGATAGGTGGTATTCCCCGCAGGAAATAGTGCCGACATAGCGTGAAAGCAACCATCAAGTAAGACAGGATGTAGCTGGTAATCCACCGCTTGCGAGAGTAGATGGGAAGAAAGTTGAATTTTTGCGACAATTTCGGACTGATTGCGGTAAAGTTCCTGGATAACTCGAAAACTTTCCCCGTAGTTCACTCCTTTACTTGAACAGTCCTGATAATGCTGTGCAATTTCGATTTTTTGGTGACAACGGTTCCGGATATCTGTGCAATTGCAGCTGGGTAAGTCCTGGTTTTCATCGGTTAAATTACCCGATAGATGCAGTAGGGAAACTTCCCCTTCCCCAAGACTGAGAATCTGAAATTGTCCCCCCGCTAGTAAGCTTAACTGTACCTTTTTACTCTGGTTTTCTGAGAAAATTAAGGGTCGATTCAGACTCAATTGACCAATAGTAAACTGCTGATTGGGATATTGTTGACCGGCTGCCACTATAATCATCTCTAGATAGGCCGCAGCCGGGAAAACTACCTGGCCAAAAACTTGATGTTCTTGCAGATAGCTCGGATAGCACGGAGAAAGAGAGGATTGATAGTGAACATCCTTTGACCCCAATAGATGCAGCGGTTGCTGTAGGAGAGGGTGGAAAGCTGCTACTGTCGGGGTTTTTAGCTGAGAATCAATGTAATCTAACCAATAGCGTTTTCTTTGGAAGGGATAGGTCGGTAAGGGGATTTTTTCGCGTAAATAATCCAGGTCGAATCCATTCCAGTCAATTTTGACCCCTTTTACATAAAGGGTCGCTAAACTTTGGAGTAGGGTTTCCCAATTTGACTGTTTTGGCGATAAACTAGCTAACCAGAGACCTCGCTCAGGGAGATTTTGCTGACCTAGGCTAATTAAGGTGGTTTTTGGGCCAATTTCTAGGAATATTTCCGTATTTAACTCTCCTAATCTTTCTATACCCCGGGCAAACTCTACGGGAGAAAGTAGATGATTAACCCAATATTGGGAAGTTGCTATCTCTGCATCGATAACATCCCCAGTCAGATTAGAAATAAGGGGAAGATGCGGAGAATGATAGGTGATAGTTTCGGCAATCTTGGCAAATTCCCCCACCATACCCGTCATTAAGGGAGAATGGAAAGCATGGGAAACCGCTAAAGTCTGACTTTCAATGCCTCTCTGATTAAAGTTAGTGATTAAATGGTTAATAGCCTCAGTTTCACCAGAAATGACCGTATTTTCGCGACTATTGACCGCAGCAATGGTACAGATGCCCCTAATCTTCCTCAGATGATTGGTCACGGTGTCGGAATCGGTAAAAATTGCCGCCATTATGCCGTTTTTCGGTAATGTCTGCATTAAGCGTCCCCGATGGGCAATTAACTTCAAACCGTCTTCTAAGCTAAAGACTCCCGCTAAACAAGCGGCCACATATTCCCCTAAACTATGACCGATGAGAGCATCGGGTTTCACTCCCCAAGATAACCAGAGTTGGGCGAGGGCATATTCCAGAGAAAATAGGGTAATTTGACTGTAAAAAGTCTGATTAATCAACTGACTGGTTTTTTCGTCACCATATAACACTTGCAGTAAGGATTTCACCCCATAGCTCCGTAAAATTTCGTCACATTTCTCTAAAGTTTGGCGAAAAGTCGGTTGCGTTTCGTAGAGTTCCCTGGCCATTCCGGGATATTGTGAACCCTGTCCCGTACACATAAAAGCCAGTTTAGGGGCTTTTTTCGAGGTTAAAAGACTTTTTTGACCTGAAAAGCGATTTTCACCCCTAATAAAGTCTTTTAAAGCTTGCTCAAGCTGTTTTTGAGCCACAAAGGGAATAGCTAAACGATGCTCAAAATGCGATCGCCCAGTATTAGCGGTATAGGCCACATTTGCCATAACCGTCTGGGAATTTTGACCTAAAAAATCGTAGTAGCGTTGAGCTAATTCCCGTAAGGCCGGCTCACTTTTCGCCGAAAGGGTAATTAAATGACAAGGACGTTCTAAATGAGGTTTTTCGTCACCAAGCCGCTCAAAATTGCTTTCCTCAACGATTAAATGGACGTTAGTACCACTCATCCCAAAAGCGCTCACCCCAGCCCGTCGGACTCCTTCTCGGACCAACCAAGGGGTAAGAGTGGTGGGGATTTTGACCGGCAGCTTTTCCCAGGGAATATAGGGATTAGGGTTCTTAAAATGAAGATTAGGGGCGATTTGCTGATTTTGTAACTGTAAAACTGTCTTAATTAACGCCGCAATCCCCGCAGCTCCTTCCAGATGCCCCATATTAGTTTTCACGGTTCCCAAAATCAGGGGGTTATCTTGACTATGACCCTGGCCATAAATTTTCCCTAAGGATAAAACCTCGATGGGATCTCCTAAAGATGTACCTGTACCGTGAACTTCGACGTATTGCAGATCTTTAGGTTGAATTTTCGCTCTTTCGAGGGCTTGTCTGAGTAAAGCTTCCTGTGCCTGACCATTGGGGGCGGTTAAGCCATTACTTTTTCCATCGTGATTGACAGCCGAACCGCGAATTTGGGCGAAAATGAGATTGCCATCTCGGAGAGCATCACTGAGACGTTTTAAGACCACGACACCGCAACCTTCGCCCCGACCATAACCATCGGCCGAAGCATCAAAGGTTTTACTGCGACCCTGGGGAGAAACGGCTTTTAACTTACAATTACTAATCGCAGTGGCCGGGGTTAACATCAGATTTACCCCCCCCGCTAAAGCGAGATTACATTCTTGGCCGCGCAGACTTTGACAGGCCAAATGTACTGCCAAGAGGGAGGAGGAACAGGCCGTATCAATTTGCAGAGTCGGACCGTGAAACCCAAATAGATAAGAGATTCTGCCGACGGCAATAGCGCGACTGGTTCCTAAACTGTTGTAAGCATCAATGTGATTGACTACGCCTTGATGAAAACACAATTGGGCATAATCATCGCGAAAAATGCCCATAAATACGCCAGTTTGACTATTAATCAAACTTTCTGGCGCAATAGCCGCATTTTCTAGGGATTCCCAACAGACTTCTAACAGTAACCGTTGTTGCGGATCCATGGCGGCGGCTTCCCGGGGTGAGATGCCGAAGAAAGCTGGGTCAAATTCGTCAACTTTGTCTAAAAATGCCCCTTCCCGACTATACATTTTACCCGGAACATCGGCATCTTGGTGATAATAATCAGCAATATTCCAACGTTCTAGAGGAATTTCCGTTACTGCATCGATGCCATTAACCAATAACTGCCAATAACTCTCGGAATCATTGACTCCTGCGGGAAAACGACAGCCTATCCCCACAATAGCGATGGGTTCGGTTTGCGCTTTGACCATTGCATCGAGGTGTTTGTATTGTTCTAAAAAAGCTTGTTTTTGTTGATTCATATTGCTAACAACTCTTGTTATGTCACTTTCATCTCAGGTTATGCGTGGGAAAAAGTCACGGATAAGCAGGAAAAACCTTGATACTGTCGGGATGGGAAAATTTAGTGGCATAGTCACAATTGTCCCCATGACTCTGAGGTGGGGGATAGGTCAAGGGAAATTAGCTATCCTATCCCCACCAGCGATTAACTAAAGAAGGCAGAGATTTCTTCTTCGGATATTTGGGGTAAAATTGCTAAAATTTCGCTTTTTTCTCGATTATTTGCCGATTCAGCTGCGATATTGCTTTGATTAATCTGGTTAGCTAAATATTCTGCCAAACTATCAATAGTGGGATAATTCCAAACAATGGTGGCTTCGACGGGAATTCCCGACCAATCGGCAAGATCTTGGGCTAATTCCACGGCAAAAATTGAATCTAAGCCAAAATCAGCAAAAGACTGGCTGGTTTGGATAGTGGCTGGATTGACCTTTAATTTCTGGTGTAACCAATTACCTAACCACATTTCCACCTTTTCGGGAGTTTGTTGGCTAAGAAGGGACTTTTTCGGACTAGAGGGGATATTTACTCGGTCTTGCGGCGGTTGACTAGCAATTTCGACCAGAGAAGTTTCAGCTTGAGGATGAGTCTGTTTAGCTTCTGGTTCCAACATCAATAACTCGTCGAGTTGATAATCGGAACCGTCTAGACGTTGTTCGATATCATCAATAGATTGAGTATAATCGAGGATACGATCGCGGATAGTCGCCACCGAAGAAGCAAAGTTTTCTTCGGGTGTTCCCCGGAGAGCTTTCTGCACACATAAATCAAACTGCAATTGACTCCAAGCTAGGGCATGACTGTACTTTTCCCCGGGGTGAATTTGGGACATTTTCGCCGTTGTTGCTACTAAAGCGGCGTAACAACCCAATTCTCCGATTAAAGAATAAGCCCAAGCTAAGGCGGCAGAACGATCACCCCAGAGATTAGACTGGAGACAACGCTGATTAATAGATTGGGCAGTGCTGTGGAGTTGCAGGGCAATTTCGGGCGCTTCCAGAACTTTTGTCAGAAATTCGCCTAATTTGTCCGTATGGGTGATACTTTTGCCCAAAAAGATTTTCAAACTCTCGTTAGGACCTTCGCCAATTCGTAAAACTCTGGCATCCCGGAGAATTTGCGGGGCAAGATTAGTTTCCATGTAACCTCTACCCCCCAGCATCTGAACAAGACTATCGGCCGCTTCCCAGAGGTAATCAGCCCCCGTAATCTTGGCAATAACGGCCATTTCCCTGGGAACGGCAACTTTTTGGTCTAATGCGGTGGTAATACACTTTAAGAGACTGGACAAGGCCACAGTAGCCCCAGTTAAATGGTCAAAACGGGCTAAAGTAATCGGACTTTCTAGCAATTTACCGGTAGCGATCGAACGACGGCTGGCATAACGTAACATTAATTGTAAACAGCGTTTCATGCCGCCAACTCCCATCATGCCAATGCCTAAACGGGCATAAAGTAAAGCATCGTCGGCGGGTTCAGTGCCATTGCCCAATTCTCCCAGCAATTGCTCTTTAGTGACTAAAACATCCTCAAAATAGATGGCATTTTGCATAATTCCCCGTAATCCCATAGTTAGGGATTCAGGTCCCAAACGCAGACCGGGGGTACCTTGACGGACAAGAAAACCTGTCAAACCGTTATTCCCCGGTTCTTCCGAATCAAGCAAACGGACAAAAACATTAATCATTCCGGCCCAAGCGGAACCATTCCAACGCTTAATGCCGCGAATTCGCCATTTATCTCGACCATCTGGCACCGCAACGGTACTAATTGCCCCGATATTCGCTCCTGCTTCGGGTTCCGTCATGCCAAAGGAGGATAATTGTCTTCCTGTCGCTAAAAGAGGTAATAATTCTTGCTTGAGGGAAATAGTCCCGTAGTTGAGCAGCGGACGGATACCTAAGCTGTTATTGAGACTCACCATCGTCGCCAAGGTTAAATCAATGGCGGCTAATTGTTCCATCACCTGGAGAAAATTGCGATTATTAAGGGCTATTCCCCCGTATTCTTCAGGAATCTGCATTCCCATCAGTCCTTGATTGCCAAAATCCATGACAATATAGGGCGGCACACAACGACGGTCATCAATCAGATGGGAATTAATGCGAGTTTTGGCGTAATCTCGCAACCAAGTCAAGATTTGCTCGGTTTTTTCTTGACTAGCGGTTGTGGGGTCAGCTTGGTGACTGCTGAGGGGGGGGGTTAGCGTCGGCATAGGGGATGAAATTAGTGGAAGTTGCTGGTTTAAATACTGTTGACGGCAAGCGTGGCGTTGAATTTTGCCGCTAGAAGTTTTGGACAGAGATGCGGGTTTGATAAAAGCGATATCATAAACTTGCAATTCGTGTTCTTGAAAAACGGCTCGACGAACTGCTTCTAGGGCTTTTTGCTGGTTAAAACGGCGAATTGCCGTTCTTTCTACCTCTTGAACTAGGACTAACTTTTCTTCTGCCTCGATTTCTACGGTAAAGGCGGCAGTTCCACTGGGGCAAAAGTCGGGATAGCATTGTTCTACGGTCTGTTCGATATCCTGGGGATAGTAGTTACCGCCGCGAATAATCATCAGGTCTTTCAAGCGTCCGGTGATGTATAGTTGACCCTGATGAATAAAACCTAAATCCCCTGTACGCAAATAAAAACCCTGTCCAGCATCGGCGATAACTGCTTGAAAAGTTTTTTCTGTAGCTTCGGGATGTTGCCAATAGCCTTGGGCAACGGTTTTGCCTTTCACCCAAATTTCTCCCACCTGCTGGGAGGTACAGCGTTGACAGGTTTCAGGATTAACAATGGCAATTTCTGTGTCGATTTCTGTTTGTCCACAACTGACTAAGGGTTGAGAATTTGGGCTTTTTTCCGTAAAAACGATTTGATGACGGTTTAAAGCGGCTTTTTCCACCCAGCAGATTTGAGGAACTTGATTTTTCCTGACAGCAGCAACTTTTAAGGTGGCCTCGGCTAAACCATAACCCGGACAAAAGGCGGCAAACTCAAAACCACAGGGGGCAAATTTACGAGCAAATTCGCTTAAAATTTCCATTCTTACGGTTTCTGCGCCATTTAAAGCCACTTTCCAACTGCTTAAGTCTAAATCCGTTAGCTGCTCCTCTTTAATCTTGTCAAGACAACGTTTATAGGCAAAATTAGGGGCGGCAGTGTGGGTGGCCTTGTATTTGCTGATGGCATTTAACCAACCGAAAGGACGTTGTAAAAAGGAAACCGGAGACATCAGATAACAGGGAAATCCTCGATAAAAAGGCAGTAAAATGCCATAAATTAGCCCCATATCATGAAAAGTTGGCAACCATGTCACCATAACGCTCTTTTCATCGTGTTCCCAGCCTAAATCTAAATCTCGGAGGTTGGTCAAAAGATTCTCGTGATTGACCATCACTCCTTTGGGAGTCCCCGTGGAACCAGAGGTGTATTGTAAAAAGGCTAAGGTATCTGCTTTTATCTGAGTGGGGTGGTCTTCGGCTAAACTTTTGCCGATTAAGCTATCCGTAGCTAGAAAGGGAATATCTCTGTCTAGTTGTGTTTTTAATTGGGCTAATTCCGATTGTGTGCTTAAAAGTAAGCTTGCTTGCGAATTATTAAGAATAGAAGTTAAGCGAGCCATCTTTTGGTTTTTCTTGGGCAAATTAACTGGAATTGCCACTACTCCTGCTAATAAACAGCCGAAAAACCCAGTAATAAACTCTAATCCCGAAGGGTATGCTAATAAAACTCGTTCTCCCGGTAATAGAATCGATTGTAGAATATTTGCGATCGCTTGAGCTTCTCGAAATAATTCCCCGTAGGTAAGGCGTTTTTCTTCGGTTTCCCCATCGACTAAAAAGGTATAAGCAGTTTTTTGGGGTTGGTATTGGGCGCGATAACGAATAATTTCGACTAAATTGCTTATTTCTGACAAATTAAGCTTAGTATCTAAACAAAGGGTCATTGTTTCACTCCTCATTATTAAATGGAATCGAAGACAAAGATTTAATCCCCTCGCACCGAGACAAGTTTCTGGTGACGGAGAGCGAATGGAATTCTAGGGATGATTTGGGCTTAAATTAAAGGTTTCTCCGTAAATTTCGCCATAGCAGAGCTTCTGAGTCCCAAAACGTCCCCCATACTCGCTCAAAGGTTCATCAGCGTATCCCAGGGCCAACAGACAACAGACATCGACCGTATCAGGAATTTGGAAATACTCGCGCAAGGGTTTAGCCACAAATCCTTCTAGGGGACAACTATCCACCCCCAAGCTTTGCGCCGCTATCATGAGATAAGTAACCGCAATCATAACTTGTCGGTTGCTCCAAGCTTCTGGAGACTGATAACAGGGTTTAAATTGGAAAAAAGGCGGAATGGCCATGTGCATGAACTTGGCCCGTTTTTCGGAAATCGTCCCCTCTTGTTTTCCTAACTCAATCACTTGATTAATGTAACCACGATGGTTAACTTGGCGATCGCCACAACAGATTAAAACCACGGGTGCATCGACTAATTTATCTTGTTCAAAGCCGAATTCTCGCAATTTTGCCTTATTTTCTGGTTCTCTAACCACAATAAATCGCCATGGTTGCAAATTATAACTAGAGGGAGCTTGGAATCCTAAACGAAAAATTTCGGCTAAAATTTCTTCGGGAATGGCATCGGTGCGAAATTTACGAGTAGAGCGTCTTTTTTGAAATATTTCAGCAATATTCATCATCTAAACCCTTTTATGAGACGTTTTCAACGGTTTAACCTAAAAAACTTTCGGGAATCGCCGGTCCCCATTGATAGAGAATATCTAACCCCCCGGCGTGAAGTTCTGGCTCGGTGGTTTGCTCGAAAAGGTCCCCATCGGTAAAATGTTCAATGAGGCTACCGAAAGGATCTTGCCAATAGTCAAACACTTGACTTCCCAACAAATGGCGACCAATACCCCACACAGGAGTCCATCCTTTTTCTCGTAACCAATCGTGGCCGATTTTAATAGAGTCAAAATCTTGCACCTCGAAGGCAGTATGATGGACTTTGGGGTGAGAACCTTGCAACATGGCGATGGTGTGATGATCAACCCATTCCTCTCCCCGTTGACAACGAAGAAAACCCCCGACTCGTAAACTGGGATGGCCGTAATAAATTAAATCTGTTGCTTTTAAGCCAAAAGTCTGCTGATACCAGTGATAGCTTTCCTCAAAGTCTTTGACATCAATAGCTAGATGACCTAGACGTAAAATAGGTGCGGGTTCTTTTTTCGGCCTTTGGGTGCGACCTAAACGGGTTTTCCGACTAGCGTGATTCCATTCTAGGGGTTCAGGAATCGGCAAAGGTTCCACTTCCTCGATACCATAGACCAATTCTAGGTTAAAACCGTTGGGGTCAATAATTTTGATGCGCTGACCACCGCCGGGGGTGAACAGGGTTTCCACGGTCGAAGCGGAGGCTAAAGTGGCTAGTTCATGTAAGACAGATTCTGATGTCGCTTCTAGGGCAAAACTGACAAATTTAGCTTCTTTTCCCCATTCTACGACATAGACAAACTGTTTTTTGCCTCTAGCTCGCATATACAAGGCTGTATCGGTTTTAACTGCGGTAATCAGGCCAAAATCCCTCAAAAAACGTTCGCACAGGTCTAAATCCGGATGTTGATAGGTAACGTAGGCAATATCAGCAATTTTAGTCATAGTCGGTCATCCAGTGGAGTTGTCTAATTCGGCACAAAATAGCCAGACAGATATCGGTCAAAGTGCTGCCATAGCAAGGGGAAAAAGACTATTTAAGAAAATCTGAACTTTGTTGTGGTTGATTATGGCATTGTGGGTACACCCACAGTCAAAGGCTAATTTTTCTTGCCCTCAATTGCTATCCCAGACTGGAGTGTGAGTAACTTGGGGGTGGAGAAAAACCTTGGGGAACTTCGGGGTTTTGCGGAAAATTTTTTTGAGAGATGTGGTCAAGGTTGTCTAGAGTACCTCGTTAAATTGGACTTATTGAGAAAATATTCACACTAATTGAGAATCAACAAAGGTTTCATCAGGGTTTCAGGCGGTGCAATGCTGAAGTAAATCTATTTTTTGAGGTACCCTCTAGAAAAATCCGCTATCGTTCGAGTAAGCAAGTCAGAGAATATTGGGATCAGTAGCAGCGGCAAGGATTATTTCTGTTTCCACTGCCCAAATACCCCTCTGAAATCAATCTTGTTGCACCTGAATGGCATCAATTGAAAACTCGCGAACTGACAGGTCAAATTTTTCTCGAACGGTTGGATTTAGCGCACGCCGTTAAACAGGGGAGCGAAGCTTGCACTCAAAAAGGAGGATAGGAAAGTCACTGTTTTAAGTTTAATCCGTAACCAAATCATTACTTAAATTTTTCAATTACCGGCAAAGTCCTTAATTACTAAACTTGAGATAATGTCTAGAAAAGTTACCTATGGGGATATTCCCAGGCAAAGAACCAAATATCTGCTTAATGCTCTGTTAAAGTTTGCTAACTACGAGGTAGATAATTGTGAAAATCTGGCTATTAAATTTAGCTGGATTAATGAGAAAAAATTGAAAATTCAAGCCGAACTTAATGCTTTAGAAATGCTGACCGAAAAATGTGGTCAAAAGCTGGAGTTATGGCAAATTCGGGATGCTTTGACGGAATATCTTAACGAAAAGTTTTTAGGTATTTTGGAAGATCATCGTCTCAATAATCAAGGAAAAATTCGTACTTTTCAAATTACTTTTTGGCAACGGGGTCATGATATTTTAACTAACCTAAGGAGCTTTGATCAAGAGTGGGCAAACAAAAGTAAACATCAATCTCCCGCAATTGCTGCTATTTTCTCCTCTTTAGATGAGGAAAAACAACAGGATTATCAGACCTATATTAAGGATTATGTAAAACGTCCACCTCTGGAGGAAAATTGTCTCAAAGTTCTTCAGCAAGAACAATCGTTGCTAAGAATTCGCGCACCTCATAATAGTGGCAAAACCCGTTTAGTTAATTGGTTAGTCCATCATCTCAAACAAGATAATTATCAACCAGTTATCATTGATTGTGAGGAGGAAAAAGCCACTATTGCCCTTAGTTGTGAAGACTTGCTGCTGTCGATTTGTCGTACCATTACCCAAGAATTAAAGATTAACGAATCTCTTCTCGATAAATTTTGGTCTCGTCCCGGAACTCCTGCCCACAAAACTCGACGATATTTAGAGGAATATGTTCTCCAACCCAGCGCTAATCCTCTGGTTTTTGTCTTTGAAAAATTTGATACAATTTTGGAAACTGAAACCCTCGGTAATGAAATTTGTGGTATTCTCAGAAGTTGGCATGAAAGACGTTCCCCACCTTGGCGGAAACTGCGCTTAATTATTATTCATTCAACGGAATTTTATAGCAACTACGATTTTTATGCCTCTCCCTTAATTGGTGTAGGTTATGTGGCTAGTTTATCGGATTTTAATGCGGAACAAGTTCTCTCTTTCGCTCAAGTTAATGGCATTAATTGGACGTTATCAGATGTTAACAAGGTCATGAACTTAGTGGGAGGTAATCCTTATTTAATTAAGTTAATCTTGGTAAAATTGCAAGAAGGGAATTCTCTAGAAAAGGTTCTAGATGATGCCTTGCAGGGACGAGAGCCATTTCAAAGTCATTTTTTCCTACTGATGAGATATCTGAAAAGTAATGCTAACCTACGGAATACTTTTAGGCAAATTCTTCAGAAAAAAGCTCTGACTCCGGCTCAAATGAAAGGAGAATCTGTCCAATTTTTGGAACGATTGGGACTGATCGACAAAAATTATGATACCCTAGAGGTGCGTTGCAATTTGTATCAAGTATATTTTGACGACTTGCTTGATTAGTCTCGTTGAGATTCCAAGTGAAACTGAATTGAGTTTTCAAGTTTTGCTTCTAACTTACTCTTAACCCTCACAGTAATTGGTTCTCGATTAGATTCGGATTCATTATCTACAAACCTGAGGGAATTCCCTGAGGTGAAACTGGCCGAAAGATTGAGGTTTTCTAAATATTCTTGTATCAACTCTGAAGAAATTTTATTCTGGGATTGCAAGGCTCTAATAGCAGCTATAAATGATTGGGCCGCATCATAACTGGTAGCGGTTCGCCAGCTAATATCTTCTTTCCATAAAGCTTGAGCATCTCTGACAAAATTTTGGGACTTAATTAGATGGGAAAACCAAGGCACAGCCAAAACTAAATTATCAATAAATTTACCGCTATCAACCAACATTTCATGTTCATACATGGAATGACTCCCTAAAAGAACTAGCTTATTTTTCAGATCTAGAGTGGTGCTGGTGTTCAACTGTTCAAGAGTATGGGATAATTCTACTAGCACAGAAGCTGATTCCAAACTGGGAAATAAGACAATTCCTCTAACTTGATCTTGGGAGAATGCTTTTAAAACTTCTGCGTCAATATCTAGGGAAGATGCTAAATCAATTACTTTAGTGATTTTACCGCCTTTTTTTTGGAAAGCTTGACGAAACTCTTGAGTAAGTTCTTGGCTATCAATCTGGTTAGAATTATTAAAAATAATTACCTTATCTAGATCATGTTTGCTGGCGTAATTAGCTAAAGTTTCACCAATTTTTTCATTGGTGATAACGGTTCTAAAAAAGTATTCACTCTCAATTACATTCGAGGAACTTGTAGAAGAAATTAAAGTAATTTTGGCTCTTTCATAGATAGGTAAAGCCGCTAAGGTGGCTTCACTAGAATAATGTCCAATTACTCCAATAACTTTGGGGTCTTTAACGATTTCCTTAGCGACTATCTTAGCAACTTTTTCATCATTATTATCATTGGCAATAACGATATTTAAAAATAAATTATTCGCATTTGTCGGTAATTGGCTATTAAATAAATATTGTGCTTGAGCAATACCTTTAAGGATTTCTTGGGAAATTTCATTTTTTTTGCCACTGGGAATAACCACCGCCAAAGTCACATAATTATTACTTAAATAAGCGATAGCATTATTATAATAAATCAAGATTTCTGCATCTTCAGGATGAGCAAGATAGGCTTTTTTGAATAACTGTTTAGCTTCCAAATAATTAGCATCTTGAAAAGCCAAAATACCCCGATCTTTATAAAAATTTTCCTGTTTGATAAGTAGCTTTTTTTCGCCTTGGCTAAATAGTTGAGGCTCCTTAGTATAGGTGATTTTATAAAAGTAAGGTAGCAGCCATGACTGGTAGAATCCCAACCCAAGTAAACCTGTAACAATGCTAGTAAATATTCCCGCTGTCACCATAAATAAACGAGATTGTTTTTGACGAGTAATGCTTTCAGATGCGGCTAAAAAACGATAATCGATACTATCTAATTCTTTATCTTCTTGCCATTTTTTAGATTCCTCTAACTTTTTCCCCGTCAGTAAACAATTTGTATCGGTAAAATTTGAGTCTTCCCACTTAGCAATTTCCGATTGATAAGGACGACTAGCTGCTAATACATTATATAACCATTTTTGATTAAAAATTGCCTGATAAATAGCATTAGCTACTCTAAGATAGCCCTGATTATCGACGATAACTAATCCAGATAGTAATAATTCATCATGTTCTGGTGTGTTACTCGCTTTCACCAATTTACCTTTTAAAACATTAGCATAAACCCTTAGTAAATACTCTTGGTCAGGATGATAAATAAGTCGCTCTCTTATACTTGATAAAAAAGCAGGTTCATCTTTTTTTTCCCAGTTATCAATAATGTGTTTATAAACAAAATCTCGCATCCAAGCTGATAAGAGAGACCGAGGTATTTGAACTTTAAACTTGGCCATTAAATAGCACAATTTTTGAGTTAGAAAAGGTTGACCATTAGTCCAGCTAAAAATTTCTTGTAGAATTTCTTGAGGGGACACACCCAACCCTTCTAGTCCTTGCATCAAGGGTTGACAGTTATCTTCTAACGACAGTCCATTTAATTCAATTGCTTTACCAATATTGAAAGGAGTTCTTTGACTATCTTGAATTAATTGATTGGGGGTAGCCGTGCCAATTAAAACAAATGAAATACGATTAAAATCTGCATTAATAACTCGCTTTTCATGACAAGACCTAAGGTAAGCAAAAAAGTCATCAGTAGCAAAAGGTAGTTTTCTAACCACATCAATTTCATCAATAAAAATAACAATGTTGTTTGAAATTTTTATCAATAAAATTTCTTTAATAAACTGTCTAAGTAACCCAACATTAGAAACAGATTGACTGGCAATCCAAGATTCTAGATCCGTCATATTTAGTTTTAATTGTTCGGCAATTTCAAGAATTAAGGAATGATACCAGCTAGATTGATCTACTGATGTCCCCAATTCATTTAAGTCTATACGGGAACAGGCAACTCCTTGGGCTTCAATTTGAGTTTGGATGCGTACCGTCAAACTCGACTTGCCCATTTTGCGAGAATTGAAAATATAACAATACTGACTGTTCATCAGAGCTTGGTACAATTTCAGATCAGCCCTTCTATCCACATAGCTTGGATCGGAAGGAGATAGGGTACTAGAAAACTTATAAACAGTTTCTGCGGTTCCGTTTTCTTGCATATTTCGGTATTTCATTGACCAGATAACCAAAACTTGGGTAAGCAATACCAGTTTGAACTACACTAACCCCGGTGATAAATCCAGAAAAAACCAAAAAACCGCGCTCACTCATAGCCGATTATTGGTAAGCTAGTTCTGCTCTGAATGAAATTGGCATATTTTCTTCGGGTAAACTCATCTAAGCTGAATTCTCTCAACTGCGCGAATCCCCACCCTCAGCAACGGGTTCGGAAGAGACTGAAAAGTCTCCTATCCCCTAATTCCCTACTCTAAAGCGTAGATACGACCATCCATGAGCAGACGGGTGATCCCTTTCGCTTCCAGTTGAGCGTGAGCTTTTTCGATCAGGCGACCGTCGGGAACTTTAATCACTTTTTCCTTGCGCTTGGAGAAACGACGAGCGATGCGATGACTTTCAAAGATGGGGAGAGTGCGCTGCTGGATTTCCTGAGGGGGAACCTTACCCAATTCGGCAAAATCCTTGAGGGGACGGGTGATTAATTCGGCAGCGCGATCGATTACCAAGTAACAGGTTTTGGGAAAAGCCGCCGCCGAGAGGGGTAAGATCTGTAATTGGGCGGTTTTAACGATAGTCGGGCCTAAATAGCTGTCCGCTAGTTCCTCCTCATCTTCATCCTCCTCATCCTCGTCCTCCTCTTCATCCCAATCCTCGTCAAGCTCATCTTCATCCTCCTCTTCCTCGAGAGCTTCGACGAAAAATTCGCTTAAATTAGCGTCTTCTAGGGGTTTATCGCCATTAATTTCTGTATCTTCTGGATTATCTGCTTCTGGCGAGTAAGAGGTATCCATTAATAGGGTTAATTGTTCCACAGAAGTGATCGGTGGCTCAAAAGCCTGCTCATCCTTAGCTGCGATTTGGGCTGCCCGAACACTAATCACCTCGATCGCTTTTTCCGGTAAATCCGCTGCTGTTTCGTCCTCCTCAAGGCCGCGACCATTGCGGGCCAAGCGTTTTTTCTGGATTAACTGCTCGTATTCCTCGCTAGAAAAAGAATTTTTGAGAAAACGACTGACCGTAGAACTACTCACGCCATAACGCTCGGCTAACGTGGAAGTGGTGGCCTCCGTTTCCCGATAAAGCTTAAGAATTTCTTTTTTCGTGGCATCAGTCAGTTTTCTTGGACTCATATTACTTATATAGTTATTTTTTAAGCGATAGGATTTTGCCGATGGCTAGTCAGGGGAACTATTGTCCTTGAGCGGATGTACTCTTAATCATAAAACGCTCTAGCCAATTAAAACTAAGCAATTCGTTTTCTAGTCCCTGTTCTAGTCTATCCTTGACTTCTGTTTCTCACCACTACTCAAAATTAAAAAATTGACGATGATATCCAGTGCTGCTAGTCAAAAAGCCTTATTAGTTCTGGCCGATGGTACGGTTTACGAGGGTTATTCCTTCGGAGCCAAGGGAACCACCGTCGGCGAAGTTGTCTTTAACACGGGGATGACCGGTTATCAGGAAGTCCTCACCGATCCCAGTTATGCTGGTCAAATCGTCACTTTTACCTATCCAGAATTGGGAAATACGGGGGTTAACCCCGAGGATGAGGAGTCAATTCGTCCCCAGGTGAAAGGAGCGATCGCCAAAAATATCTGCCATCGGCCCAGTAATTGGCGTTCTAGCCAATCCCTACCGGATTATCTGGCCGATCATGATGTTATTGGCATCTATGGCATCGATACCCGGTCTCTGACCCGCAAAATTCGCTCGGTTGGGGCGATGAATGGGGCAATTTCCACGGAAATACTCGATTATCATGATTTACTGCGGCTGGTGCAGGCAGCCCCCAGTATGGCGGGGTTAAATCTCGTCAAAGAAGTTACCACCAAGGAAGTGTACGAGTGGACGACTCCCACCCCGTCCGCCTGGGAATTTGCGCCAATTGATAGTGATCAAGAACCGTTAACGGTGGTGGCGATCGATTTTGGCATCAAACGCAATATTCTCCGACGTTTAGCCAGCTACGGTTGTCGGGTGATCGTGGTTCCCGCTGACACTCCCCCGGAAAAAATCGCCGAATATAATCCCGATGGTATTTTCTTTTCTAACGGACCGGGAGATCCGGCAGCTGTCACCGAAGGAATTGCCCTAGCCAAGCAACTTTTGCAAGGAGAAAAACCCACTTTTGGCATCTGTATGGGTCATCAAATTTTAGGCCTATCCCTAGGGGCAGAAACCTTTAAACTAAAATTTGGCCATCGCGGGTTAAATCAACCCTGCGGACTGCAGCAACAGGTGGAAATTACCAGTCAGAATCACGGTTTTGCCGTGCAGGAGGCCTCTTTAAATCCGCAAGTGGAGATTACCCATCTCAACCTCAATGATCGCACCGTAGCGGGTTTAAAACACAAGTCTTTGCCCTTTTTCTCGGTGCAATACCACCCCGAAGCCAGTCCTGGCCCCCACGATGCCGATTATCTGTTTGGCAAATTTGTTGATTTAATGCGGCAAGCAAAAAAGGATCGGGCGTAAATTTTTAGGATATACTAGGGTTTTGATTTTTACGGCTCTAGAGCTAGGAGGCGATTATTCCAGAAGCAATTAACTTGACTGTCAGCTTGCGAGGCACCCGCGAGGTCAGAGATAAGTACCAAATTTTCCGTTTGACGGGTCTTTTAGATGCCTTTTCCGAACCGACTTTTTGTAAGGTGATCGAAGGCTATGTGGAGGAAGGTCCCAAGGATGTGATTATTAGCCTCGCTCAGATTGATTTTATCGATAGCTCCGGTTTAGGGGCTTTAGTAAAATTGGTAAAAAAGGCCAAAACCGAAGGGGGCAGTTTACAAATTGTTACCAATCCCCGGGTAACTCAAACCGTAAAACTGGTGCGATTGGAGAAGTTTTTTTCCCTGCAACCCACCCTGGAAGCGGCGATCGAATATCTAGAAAAAGCGTAAATCGTGGAATCTCCTCTCGAACAAATTCGCTTACAGGTCAGTGGCCAGGGTTCACCAATCCTAGAGGGTCTTGACCGATTATCGCCTGCTTCCCTGGCCTATCTGGGGGATGCTGTTTATGAATTATACATCCGCACCTATTATTTACTGCCGCCCCAGCGTCTGGGAGACTATCACGCTCAGGTGGTGGGCAAAGTCAGGGCCGAACAACAGGCCTTAGATTTAGCGCAACTGCAGCCCTATCTGACAGACCAAGAAAAAGAAATTCTGCGCCGGGGACGCAATGCGGTCACGGGAAAACGCCGTCGTCTGACAGCCCAAGTCTATCAGCAGGCCAGCAGTTTAGAAACCCTGTTCGGCTATCTTTATCTGCAAGACCCCTCAAGATTACATCAACTATTAGAAAAACTAGAATTATAGCCCTCAGGGACGATTCCCGACTTTACTCTTAATCCATCCAATCATGAGCGATCGACCATTTCGTGACAAGTCCGATAATCGTAATTCTCGCCGGCCCTCGCGGCCAAAAACCGGGCCAATTCTGACTAAATCCCCGACAGTAACTCCAGAAAACCAAGAAACTGATGATCTGCTCTACGGTCGCCGGGTGGTTTTAACGGCCATGGAGGAGGAGCGCCAACTGAATCGGATTTGGGTGGTCAATCGACTCCGTTACGATCCCCGTTATCATACCCTCTTAGAAAAAGCCAAAGCCAACGGCACGGTAATTGATGAGGTGGATGATCTGCGTCTCGATCAGATTACCAATAAGGCCAATCATCAGGGGATTGCCGCCCAGATGTCTCCCTATGAGTATATAGAATTAGCCGATCTGATCGAGAAAGCTAAGGGCAAAAGTCGTCACCCCGTCATCGTCATCGCTGAAGGTATTACGGATCCCCATAACCTTGGGGCAATTATTCGCACCGCCGAAGCCATGGGTTGTCAGGGGGTAGTTATTCCCCAACGTCGCGCCGCTGGGGTGACATCGACGGTGATGAAAGTGGCGGCGGGGGCCCTGGAATATTTACCCGTCGCTAGGGTGGTTAATCTCAATCGTGCTTTAGAGGAATTAAAAGCGGCTGGTTTTTGGCTCTACGGCACGGCGGCAAAAACTGGTAAATCTTTACACACAATCAATTTAACGGGTGCGATAGGATTGGTGGTAGGTTCGGAGGGAGAGGGGTTGAGTCTGCTAACCCAAAAGTCCTGCGATGAGTTGGTATCTATCCCTTTGGCAGGCAAAACCCCCAGTCTCAATGCTTCGGTGGCGGCGGGTATGGCTCTTTACGAGGTTTACCGTCAACGCTGGCAAAATTCCCCCGACTGAGAATCTGTATTTTTCGACACTCCCAATAGCCAAAAGGAAAAAGTATAAATAAAATAGGAAGGAAGTTTGCGAAATGTAAACGAACGTGACAAAACCACCAGAGTAGATTTAGATGGGGAACGAAATGAAAGAATTTTTGATTAGCTTACTGGAAATGTTCGGATTAGCCTACTGGGTCGAGATTAAAACCGACTATCCCAGATGTACTTATTATTTCGGTCCTTTTCTCGCTAAAGACGAGGCTGAAGTCGCTCAAGCCGGTTACGAAGAAGATTTGAAAACAGAAGGAGCGCAGGGGATTAAATTGCATATAAAACGTTGTAAACCGAAAGATTTAACTATTTTTGAGGAAAAAGAAGAAAGCAAGCTCCTGAATACCCTAAAGGTCTTACGCAGTCAAGCTTCTTAACAATTTTCAGTGATCAGTAATCAGTGATCAGCTTCTGAAGGCAACAGGCAAAAGGCTCCAAGAGAGGATTCGGCGATTCTCCTACCGAAAAAGAAGGCTAGAAACTAAGTAGAGCTTGCTGAATAAATGTGAAATATAGACGAGGTAAGGGTTTTAGGGTTCTGTTTCGCTCCCACAGGTGCAAGATTTTGAGAGAATCGTGGTTCAAAACCTGGCCTCTTCATCGGCCCGCGTCCTGTAGGGGCGAAGCATTCGGGCAATAACCTATCGGTGAAACCCTAGATATTCTATCCGAATGCTTCGCCCCTACTTTTTGCCGCAAACCCTAAATATCAATGGGAGCGATTTAAAAAACAGCTATATTCTGCTTCTGTCAGTCTTCCCGCTTCGTAGAGAGTATCGGTAATTTCTGCTAGGGTTAAAACCGAATAAGGTTGATAACCATGGCTACGAAGTTTATCTTTAACGGGGCCACCATGGTCGATAAAAACCACGATATCATTAACTAATAATCCCGCCGATTTAATCTTTGCTGCCCCCTCGATCGCACTTTTGCCAGAAATTAAAATATCGTCCACTACTACCACGGTTTCCCCCACTTGAAAATTACCTTCAATTACTCTTCTTGTGCCGTGGGCTTTTACTTCTTTGCGGGGGAAAATCATCGGATGATTTAATAATAAAGATAAACCGGTGGCTGTGGGTAAAGAGCCGTAGGGGATACCAGCAATGCGGTCAAATGTCAAGGTTTTTAATATTTCTCCATAGGCTTCAATTACCTGCTGAAAAATATTAGGATTAGAGATAATTTTTCTCAGATCAATATAATAGGAAAAAGTTTCTCCCGATGCTTGCACATAATCGCCAAACATCAAGCAACCAATATCAAATAATTGTAGAATTAAATCCTGATGAGGATGTTGTTTTAAAAGACAAACGTTAGCAGTCCAAATATCATCTTTGCTCGATTCTTGCCTTTGATTTTGTTTAATTCTGTTGACTTCCTCTCGTAAATCCTTGACTTTTGAACCCAAATCGGGTTGAGATAAAAAGTCTTGGGGGACAGGAATTAATAAACCCTCGCCATGACTATTTAAACCCACAGTAATTAACTCGGAGAATTTGCTTTTGTCTTCCCAAATACTGCGTAATAAAATCAATCTTTCGGGGGCAAAATTGCGAATCTTTTTCAAAATCTCCGGTTGAGTGGTTCCCACTTCTAAAAACACTTGTTCGGGAGTTCCCCAAGTACAAGCTTCTTTGACAACTTGCAGATAAAAAGGATTGTCGCGACTGGGGAATTCTTGCAGATTAATCGCGCCTTGATTGGAAGTATGACAGAGGATAAAAGCGCCATGCTCGGGGTAAACTAAAAAAGGAGCAACGTGATCCTGTCCGGAGTAGGGATTGAGAGTAACCGCGTCCACCTGCCAAGTTTTAAAGATAGTCTCGGCTAAAATACTGCTAGTATTAATATCGCCGTATTTAGCATCCAAAATTACAGGGATATGATCGGGAATTGCCGTTAAAATTCGCTGTAATAATTCTAACCCGGCTGCTCCCAAAGCTTGATAAAAGCCTAAAGTTGGTTTGTAGGCACAGACAAAAGGGGCAGTTTCATCGATAATAAACTTGAGCCACTGTTCTAAATTAACGATTAATTCTCCCGGGGTGGAGGGCATCATTTCGGGGTTAGCATCTAAACCGAGGACAAGTAGAGTCTGGTTTTGACTAATGGCGTGGTTTAACTTTTGAAAAAAATTCATCGGTTCCTAATCTCAGGATTCTGGATTAGTTTCTAATTCTACACTATTTGGCCGAAAAATAGGCTGTAAAATTGTCTGGTGCAGACTTTTTCTTGTGTCAGCGTCAAGGAATTTCTTTTGTAGCGGTTGCCATTCTTGCCATTTTTGGTGACGGATATTTCGGAAAATTTCTAGTAAAGTCGGCATTTCCTTGGCAAGACAATTAGGGAAAATTTGGCTAAGAAAATCCGAGAGAACACAACAATCCTGCATTTCTCCGAGAATACCTTGAAGGTTTTTAATATCTTCTAGATATTCTCGATACTTGTCGCCATAAAACTGAGTGAATAACTCCATATTATAGCGGGAACGCTTGGCCTCTTTGCGAAGATCATGCAGTAATAATCCTTCCTTTTCCAATAAGTCATCAATTTCTTGACTAGAAAACTCTCTTACTTTTTGATTTTCCTCTAAATTTACCCCAACTAACCAGCCTTCGTGCAGTAAAAATCGACTCGCTTGGGGTAATAATAAGTCCGGTAAAACCGTGGCAATATCTAATTTTCCAATCGGTTGATAGGTGGGATTATCCAACCAACGGGCAAAATCTGCCTTAAAATTGAGAAATTTGTCGGACTTTAACAGCTTTTCTACCTTAGCAAAAGCCTTCTCCCTTCGGTGTTCGAGAACTTGTAAAACTTTCTTCAGTAAATCCTGTTCTTTCGGGGGTAAAATTGGCTGATAATGACCGACAAAAGCCTCTTTTAACACATCTAAATCCCGCAATTCTCCTAAAATTCTGCCCAGATTACCCACCCGTTTTTGATCGGCAGATTTCGGCATGGTTAAAGCGGGGGCAAAACCGGTTAAGGTACTGCGAAGACGGCGCATTCCCACACGAATTTGATGTAATTCTTCCGTATCCTGATCGAGTAAAACCCCAGCTTCGTGTTTAAGAACTTTATGAAAATGTTTATCAATGCCGATATAGGCCCAATCGGCAACAGTTTTAGCCCGAGGATTAAATTTGTTAGTCATTGGTCTTTAGCGAGGAAATAATGTCAAGATGGTGATAGAATCTTTAAATCAAGACTGGAAATAATAGATACTATTTATTCTATACAATAGGATGAACCAGCCGCTTTAAGAGAAGTTTATGGATAGTTTTTGGCTAGATTATGCGGGGGAAATCGCTTTTCGCACCGGAGAACATCTTTTCTTGACGGGAATAGCCCTGGCTATGGGTAGCTTAATCGGGATTCCCCTAGGTATTTTAATTAGTCGTCAAGCTATTCTCGCTCAACCAATTATAGCGATCGTTAACACCCTACAGACTATCCCCAGTTTAGCCCTATTTGGCTTTTTAATTTCTGTGCCTTTTTTGGGAGGAATCGGCAAAATCCCCGCTATTGTTGCCCTAACTCTCTATACTTTACTGCCAATTGTTTTAAATACCTATCTGGGCATCAAAAAAGTTGATCCCGAATTAAAATTAGCCGGGTTATCCCTAGGCATGACCGACGGTCAAATCCTGCGCTATATCGAATTACCCCTAGCCAGGGCGACAATTTTGGCAGGAGTGAGAATTGCCACGGTGATTGCTATCGGTGTGGCTACGATCGCAGCTGCCATCGGTGGCGGTGGTTTGGGAGTGTTTATTTTTCGCGGTATTGCCACGGTCAACAATCAGTTAATTTTGGCGGGGGCAATTCCTGCCGCTTTTTTAGCCCTTGTTGCCGATTGGAGTCTCGGTTGGTTAGAAAAGACCTTTTCCCCTTCGCAACGCCCGAAAAAGCCCTCTAAATGGCAATGGGGCTTAGGTTTAATTGGGTTAGCCTTGCTATCTTTCCTCTTGACTCAAATTTTCCATTCATCCCCCGGCACAGTGGTGATCGGTTCCAAAAATTTTACCGAACAGGTGATTTTAGGGGAAATTTTGGCACAGGAGATCGAAAAAGAGACGAATTTACGGGTTGAACGTCAATTTAATCTCGGTGGTACTCTGATCTGTCATGAAGCGGTGAAAGCGGGTAAAATCGATGGTTATGTGGAGTATTCTGGCACGGCTTTCACGGGAATTTTGCAGGAAAAACCCCTTAACGATGCCCGATTAGTCTCTGAAAAGCTGCAAGAGATTTATCCAGAAAAATTTAATCTAGAAGTGTTTCCCAGTTTAGGATTTGAGAATACTTTCGCCATTGTTATCCGGGGAGAAACCGCCAGTCAATACAATCTTAAAACTCTCTCGCAGGTGGCTAAATATACCCCCAATTGGCAAGCGGGTTTTGGTTATGAATTTTTGGAAAGGGAAGACGGTTACAAGGGATTAGCGAAGACCTACGGCCTAACTTTTGCCCGACCCCCGAAAGTGATGGATTTAGGGTTAATGTACCGCGCTTTAGCGGCCAAACAAGTGGATTTAGTGGCGGGAAATTCCAGCGATGGCTTAATTCCCGTGCTAGATTTAGTCATCCTAGAAGATGATCGACGCTATTTTCCTCCCTACGAAGCGGTGCCGATTTTTAACCGGGATAGTTTGCAAAAATATCCGCAATTGCGACAGGTTTTAGCGAAACTCACCGGCAAAATTACCTCCAGCACTATGCAGAAATTAAACTATCAGGTGGATGGACGCAATCGCAGGGTGGAGGAAGTGGTTAAAGAATTTCTAGTCTCCCTCTCTTAACCATTTAGTCACTCCCCCGGGTTGATCGATTAAACTAATGCCTTGGGCTTTTAATTCGGCGCGAATGCGATCGCTTTCGGCGTAATTTTTCGCTTTTTTTGCCTCTGTCCGTTGTTGGATCAGATTTTCGATATCCGCTGCACTAATTCCCTCAGAAACAGAGGTTTCTCCCTGGTCAGCGGCCATTTCTAAGCCCAAAACCCTAGACAATTTCACCAAAGTATGCCATTTTACCGCTAATTGGGCCAGATTGCTGTCTGTCTTACCCGCATGGGTTAAATTATTACCCTCCTTGCGTAATTCCTTAGCGATTTCAAATAACACCGCTAAACCACCGGCAAAGTTAAAATCGTGATTTACCGCCTCTTGAAAGCGATTTTCTAGCTCTTGGTCGGTAATTCCGGGATTATCGGGCGGAAGATGCTTATAACCAAAGGATAAACCCTCTTGCAAAGTATGCCAGCCATTAGTGGCCGCCTGCAATCCCTCATCGGAAAAATCAATCGGTTTGCGGTATTGGGCGCCTAAAATTAATAATCTCACGGCTAAGGGGTCATATTTTGTCAATAACTCGCGAATAGTGATGAAATTACCGAGGGATTTCGACATTTTTTCCCCGGCCACCTTAACCATGCCATTATGTAACCAATAGTGGGCCAGAGGTTTACCCGTAGCCGCTTCACTTTGGGCAATTTCGTTTTCGTGGTGGGGAAAAATCAGATCACTTCCCCCCACATGAATATCGATAGTTTCTCCCAATTGTTCTTTGACCATGGCCGAACATTCAATATGCCACCCCGGACGACCTTGGCCCCAGGGAGAATCCCAACTAGGTTCCCCCGGTTTTGCCCCTTTCCAGAGGGCAAAATCAAAGGGGTCTTGTTTTTTAATTGCTTCCGGGTCGTCGGTTTCTACCCGGCCGCTGGCGCCGGCTTGCAGATCATCCAGTTTTCGCCCTGATAGTTTGCCATAATCAGAAAAACGACGGACGGAGTAGTAAACATCGCCATCGCTGGGGTAAGCATAGCCTTTTTGTTCTAATTCATAGACTAGGCGCTTGATACCGTCGAGGGTATGAGTGGCCCGGGGATAAGCGTCCGCCGGTCTGACTCCTAATTTTGCCATATCCTCAAAGTAGGCCTCGATAAATTTCTCGGCTACGGCTGCCATGGTGGTATGTTCATTTTTAGCCCGATTGAGAATTTTATCGTCAATATCGGTGAAATTCTGAATATAGCGCACTTTATAACCGAGATACTCCAAATAACGCCGCACCACATCCCAAACCACACAGGTACGCGCATGACCCAAATGGCAATAATCATAGACGGTAATGCCGCAGCAATAGATGGAGACAATGCCGGGGATGAGGGGGGTAAAGGGTTCTTCGCGACGACTGAGGGTGTTGTAGAGGATTAAGGTCATGGATGGAGAAATTTTTTTCTGGGGAAAAAGGCTAGTCCAATTTTATAGCAGTTATTTTCAGTTATCAGTTATCAGTGATCAGTTATCAGTGACCGCTAACCACTTTACCTGATTTCCGTACTATATTCTGTGTTTTTTGTCAAGGGGTTTTTGGGGTTTTAGTAAAGATGTGACAGTAAGATTCGAGAAGATAAGCTAAGACGCATTTAAACCGCTTACTCTTAGATTAGCCGAACCGCCCCCAATCCCTTTACTGTTGCCTTTTGCCTCTTGCCTCTTGCCTCGTCTCAACAAGCAATTTAAATTAAGAACAGCTTAGGACTGTTTTGATGAGGACTATTATTGATGAAATCGATAGAATAACGATAGGGGAAGCTTGATTGTTTGCCTTAACCGACAATTTTTATTGTTAATCAACTTTGACCAGACCATCACCATGAATGAACCACCTAATAGCGCTGGCGATGAAATCCAATTACCCCGGGGAGAAAGAGTTGACCAGCTAAGAAATCTGATCGAAACCCTACGCATTGCCGATGAAGTGGCCAATCGCGGTTATTTGATTACCAGCGCCGAAGTGGCCGATTTAATGGATATTAATCCAGGGGCCGTTACCAGTCGCGGCGACCATTGGCCGTGGCGAAATTGGGTAATCTCCCGGGTCAGACGCGAGGGAAACCAAATTCTTTGGCAGTTGGAAAAAGTCGATTAGGGTTAATTGCAACCATCAGTTAATTTCTCTCTTAACTTTTGTCAATTAGCAATTAGGGTTTGCTAAATAAATCTAAAAACCTTGTTGGGTAAGACTTTTAGACTTTTGGTCAATCAAAAAGTCCCAGATCTGGGAGGGATCGGGGGGAAAATTCCGGGACTTTTTCCCTGAAAATTAGGTAATTTACCAGATGAAAATGGGTAAAAACCTACACCCCACACCCCACACCCCCAACCCCCACACCCCACACCCCACGAAAAACTTTTTCAGCAAACCCTAATTATCTCGTCATTTTCCCCGAGCAGGTGACGCGCAAAACGTCGGGCCAGGGGCGGAGCCGATACAAGTGTACTGGTAAAACCAGAAAATACCTGCAATCCCAGTTTATCGGCGATCGCTCCCACTAGGGGCCGTCCCGAGGGAGCAAAGGCCACTAGACAATGATGACAGCTGCCGGGGAGAGAGGCTAAAGAGGGCAGCAATGTCCCCACGGCGGCCCGTATTGCTTTTTCCCCGGCCAGAGGGTTTAAAATCGCGTCTGGATCGGTGATAATGGCGCTAATTTGCCCTAGATAAAGGCTTTGATCCCGGAATTGTACCGCTCCCGTTTCTAAAACACTGGCAATTATTTCTGGGGTTTCTCTCTGCCAAATGCCCTGCTTTTCTAGTTGGGTGATTTTTTGCTCTAATAGCAATCTAGCAGGAATTGCGGGCATAACTAGGGTGTTTAATTTGATCTCAGTGGGGGGAATTTTGATCACCTGGGCATGGGTAAAATAGACGGGAGCAGCAATACCGGATTTTTGCAGTAAAGACCGGGTTAATCCCCCCGCACAGACGATAGTTTCCCCGGCATAATAATTATTTTTAGGAGTTTTTACGCCGGTAATTCTCGATGCAGTTTCAATTAATTCGATGACAGCTTCCCGAATAATCTTGCCTCCCAGACGCAGGAAAGCTTGTTGATAGGCAAGATTAGTTTTTTCGGGGTTGATGTGACCGTGAGGCAGTCGTAAAACTCCGGAGATAGCTGCGGGATTTAATAGAGGTTCTAAAGCGATCGCTTCTTGCGGATCGAGAATTTCGGGAGTAATAGCAAAGATAGCAAATTTTTCGGCCACAGTAGCCGGATCATCTTCGGGGTTCACGGTGAGAATTAGCTCTAGGTCCCGGTATTCGTTATCTATGCCCAATTCCTGCGATAAATTGCGCTGAATTTCTCGACCTTCTTGATATAATTTTCTCTCGATTTCTGTGGTGCCCGACCAATAGGCTAAACCTCCGTAACTGTAGAAAGTGGCGTTGAGGGGATGGGTTTCTTTTTCTAATAAGAGGACTCGACTGCCTAGATTGGCTAGTTCATAGCTTAATGCGGAACCGGTGATACCACCACCGATAATTATATAATCATAAGTTGTGGTCATAATTGGGCTAATTTTTACTAAATTAACCTATTCTATCATTATACTTGCTCGGTTCCCTGGTTCTGATTTGATCAATAGTTGCTATAATTAGAGAAAAAGTTCAAAGCGGGATCGGATAACTATGCAACAGCTAGAAACTAGGGGGATGACTGACTCATGGATTAAAGGTAGTTGGGAAGAATACTTAGCAGCAATTAACAACCTCCCAGAAAATCAAGGAAAAAGTTATTATTACAATGGCTATTATCGATTAGAAATGACTCCTATTGGATTTGAACACGCTAGAGATCATCATGTTGTCTTTTTGGGGGTGAGTCTCTACGCTATCCTCAAAGAAATTCCTTTTCAAGGACTCCCCACTTGTTCTTATCGTAAAAAAGGAATTAGAGAAGTGCAGCCAGATATATCTTACTATCTAGGAGAGAAAGCGAATCTGATACCAAATGGGACTTCGATTATTGATTTAAATCAGTATCCCCCACCAGATTTAGTCATTGAAATCTCAAAATCTACCCTTAATGATGACTTAGGTAATAAACGCTTACTCTACGAAGAATTAGGGGTTAGTGAATATTGGAGTGTTAAGGTAGAGTATCCCCAAATATTTGCTTTTGAAATAATCGATCGAGGGAGCAAAAGAATTGATATATCAAAGGTTTTACCTAATTTAAGACTTGCGGTTTTAGAGTCAGCTTTACAACAGGCACGCAGCAAGGATCAAAGTCAGGTGGGACGTTGGTTAATCAGTCAATTTCAAGGTTAACCCCATAAAATCGAGGCGAAGATTATGCAACAGCTAGAAACTACTATCTCGACAGATTTATGGATTAAAGGTAGTTGGGAAGAATACTTAGAAGCAATTAACAACTTCCCAGAAAATCAAGGAAAAAGTTATTATTACAATGGCTATTATCGATTAGAAATGACTCCTATTGGTAACGATCATGCCAGCGATCATGCTATTTTAATCTTCGCTGTTAGTCTCTATGCCACCCTAAAAAATCTGGCCTTTAGTGCCAAAGATAATTGCAGTTTTCGCAAGTCTGGTTATCGAGAAGTTCAACCAGATATATCTTATTATTTTGCAGAGAAAGCTAATCTGATTCCCTACGGTACTTCGCTGATTGATTTAAATCAGTATCCCCCACCAGATTTAGTCATTGAAATCTCAAAATCTACCCTCAATGATGACTTAGGTAATAAACGCTTACTCTACGAAGAATTAGGAGTTAGTGAATATTGGAGTGTTAACGTCGATTATCCCCAAATATTCGCTTTTGAAATAATCGATCGAGGTAGCAAAAGAATTGACATATCAAAGGTTTTACCTAATTTAAAACTTGCGGTTTTAGAGTCAGCTTTACAACAGGCACGCAGCAAGGATCAAAGTCAGGTGGGACGTTGGTTAATCAGTCAATTTCAAGGTTAAATCTTACTGTTTTTTGGCAGCCGCTTTCTCCAATAAAGACTCGGCAAAAGCGATGGCATCTGCTGCCGAATTTCCTCCCGTTAATTGTGCCAATTCTTCCCTTCTCGTCTGACGATTATCGAGAGAAGTAACCCGGACAACCGTGCGAATTTCCGAGAGATTAGTGGGATTATCTTCGGCAATCATTTGTTTATAAACTCGAAAATGGTGATCAGCTAAAGCAGCCACTAAGGGTTGATGAGTAACGCATAAAACTTGATATTGTTGACCTAATTGATCTAATTTATCGGCAATTGCTTGGGCAACTTTTCCCGATACTCCCGCATCAATTTCGTCAAAAATTAGGGTTGTCGCTGCCGATTGGGATTGGGAAAAACAGGACTTTAACGCTAGGAGAAAACGACTCATTTCTCCTCCGGAAGCGGTACTGGATAAAGGTTGGATTTTTTCCCCCGGATTGGGACTAAAATAAAATACCACTTGATCGACTCCCAGACTGCTAGGATTACCCGGGTTAATCCGACAGACAAAAATCACCTTTTCCATGGCTAAAGGTTTTAATTCCTGTACCAATTGTTTTTCTAGTTGACTAGCGGTTTGTTGTCGCAAAAAGGTCAACTGGGTGCTAGTTTCTCGATAGATGTTTTCCTGTTGCTGACAAATTTTTTCTAATTCTTCAATGGATTGTCCTTCTCCCGTCAACTCCGCTAATTCCTGCTGTAATTTCTGATAATAATCGATCGCTTCGGCTAAACTTGGGCCATATTTGCGACAAATGCGCTTAAGTTGGACAATTCTCTCTTCTATCTCGTTCAATCTCTCGGGATCTGCCTCTAGACTATCCCCATAAACGTTGATTTCCTGTCCCGCTTCCACCACCTGATTTAATGCCGATCGCACCATCTCTAAAATTGGCTCTAAACTCGTATCATAAACCATCATATTTGTCAAGATATTTTCAGCTTTTCCTAACAAATCAGCGACAGCGGGTTGATCGCGATCGTTTTGGTAGAGTAGTTGATAGACTTGATAGCTGGAATTTTGCAAATCGACACCGTGGGAGAGTCGGTTTCGTTCCTGTTCCAACTGTTCCAACTCGTCAGCGTCAGTTAAATTAGCTGATTCTAGTTCTTTTAGTTGATATTCTAATAAATCTAATCTTTGTAGGCGATTTTGTTCCGATTGCAACCTATTATTTAAAATATTCTTGCTTTCTTGCCAGTTAGCGTAGGCTATGGCTACCTTTTCCCGCTGCCGCAGCAGCGATTCACCCCCGTAGAGATCTAATAATTCCCTCTGTCGATTAGCGTCCATTAACTGAACTGTTTGACCTTGGGCGGTGATTTCTACCAAAAAATCTCTTATTTGCGCCATTTGTTGGCGATTAGCGACGACTCCGTTAATCCGAGAACGAGAACGCAAGGAATTATTAGTAATCACTAATTCCCGGCTGATGGTCAGACTATTATCCTCTAATAGGTCAATTTCCTGACTTTCTAGCCAAGCAATTAATTCTGGAGTCAGAGAAAAAGTCGCTTCTAGGGTTGATTGTTGGCTTCCCTGACGGATGACGCGATGATTGACTTTACCACCGAGAACAATATCGATCGCATCTAATATAATCGATTTTCCTGCCCCCGTCTCACCGGTCAGTACATTTAATCCGTTCCCGAAAGTTAATTCTAAGCGATCGATGAGGGTAAAATTTTCAATTTGTAGGCAGGATAACATATATCAGTAATCAGTAATCAGTTGCTAAGTAAGTAGGCGTTAAAAATTATCAGATGCCCCCCTTATTAAGGGGGGATTAAGGGGGGATCGAACCTGATCAAGGGGGGCAGGGGGGATCGAACCTAAAATCCATTTTTAATTTAATTATAACCAGCTACTTATTCTTATTATCTTTCAGCATTCCCTAATTTTCCCCGAAACGGTAGCCTTTACCATAGACAGTATTAATTAGAGGCGTTTCTCCAGGCGCTTCGATTTTACGACGCAGTAAGCGCATCAGGGCAGGAACCACATTACTATTAGGTTGCTCCCCTTCTGACCAGAGATGCTGATAAATTTGTTCATGGGTGAGAAGTTGCCCTGGATGGGTCATAAATAAAGTTAACAATTGTATTTCTTTTGCTGATAAACTAATCGTGCGACCGTGACGATAAGCCACTTGATTTTCGCTATCGAGTTCTAAATCAGCAGATTTTAATTTACTGCTATTACTAGCTTCAAAATTGGGAGAACGACGCAATAAAGCGCGGACTCTCGCTAATAATTCTCGCAGTTGAAAGGGTTTGACTAAATAATCATCAGCGCCGGCATCTAATCCCGCCACTCGATCGTCTATGGTATCCTTAGCGGTTAGAAATAAAACGGGAGTGGTGTCCCCTTGATCCCGTAAATATTGACAGATTTGTAATCCGGATTGCTGGGGTAACATCCAATCGAGAATTAAGAGGTCATAATTATTCTCTTTTGCCAATTCTAACCCCGTCCGACCATTATCAGCAATATCAACTTCATAGCCTTCTTGAGCAAGAATTTGTTCTAAGGGTTCGGTTAATTCTTTTTCATCATCCACCAAAAGTATTCGCATAGAAGTAACATTATCAGTTATCAGTTATCAGTTATCAGTTATCAGTTATCAGTGATCAGTTCACTGTTTACTGGACGGCTACGCCGTGCCTTTGGCAACACTGAAAAACTATTTATCCTAATTATCTATCTTTGGGTAATAAATTGCGCCATTCGAGAGGGATATAACTTTCAATAAATCTAGCCAGGGTTGGGTAATGACGCTGATATAAAACTCCCATATAGATAATACCAAGTCCTAGGACAGTTAGGGCAAAGGGAAAGAAAATTGAATCGGCAAAGAGACGATAGGAGAGATAGGAAAGATAGGCAAATACTCCGATACCTCCAAAAACCACAAATAATCTTCTTTTTAGCAGGACGGATAATAACATTAATCCCAAGTTAATTAGACAGTATAAAAATCGTTGCGCTTCATTATCCTCGATGAGGAGAGATAGACTAAACCAAAACATAATCAATCCGAATAGATATAGCCAAAAAGCAAAATCTCCCCGACTACGACGCTGACGTACATCAATTAAATAGGCAGTTATTAAACAGGCAATTCCCAACCAAAAGGATACCCAGCGTCGCATTCTCCATGTATATTCGTTCTCTCCAAATAGTAAAGGGGTTAAGTCCATTGACATATACCATAAACTAAAGGCGATCGGTGCAGTTAAGAAAGGAAATTTAACAAATCGCAAAGTTATTAATCCTGCGATAATCGTGCCTAATTCCATTAAAAACCAACTGCCTTTAGTCCAGGTATAGAAATCTGGATAAATGGCCATATTTCCAGCTTGCCAGTATCCTGTCCAGCGTTGTAAACCATAGATTGCTAAGGGAGTCATTGCCACTGCCATGGTAAATAAAAGGCCGCCGGGGATTTTGAGATTTTGCTGAAAATAGAGATTTTTACCCGTGAAAATAAAACAAACTGCATAAAACAGGGCGATAAAAAATAGGCCTGCACCACCAAAACTCTCCCAAGCTTTGTTCATAAACCACCCCAGGGCAGAGATAACAATTAATGCGCCAAAATAGTAAGCCACATTAGCAAAATTAAAACGAGGGCGATTAACTTCATCTTCCTGGGGATAACGGGATAAAAAAGCTGTCCATAAATTTTCAGCTTGGCTGGCAGTAATTAGGTTTTGTTGTACTGCCCAATCAAAATCTTCTTTTTCTAGTCTCATAATCTTCTATAGTCCTTAAGCTAATGATACTAAATCCTGTTTAAAAGGTATGGGAGAGTGGCAAGTGGAGAGAAAGGATTATAATAAGTATAAATTATTATTTAAGAATAAATAATTAAAATATTTAAATACTTTAGCCAATCAGTTAAATGTAACAAGGAAGTTACAATATCTAAACTTTCCCAGAATTTGCCAAAATTTGGCTGTAAATCGGGATTGCCTACATTTCTTAATCTGGTATGATCGTGGTATGCTGTGGGCTTAGTTTAAGCGTTAAGCCTCAAATCAACGCAAAACTGCGACAATCAGAGGACTGCATTGATACCATTCCCCAAAAAAAGCCCCTAGGGATGACATTTTTTTGTGAGGCAATTTTTGAAGTTTTGTAAAGGCTATTGACTTAAAGCCAGAATTGTGTATATTAATGGCATTGTTACATTAAAACTGATAAAAGGCGACCTAGTGTTAGTCCAAAAGAAAACTTAGCCCTGAAATTCCGTCAAAACCCCATAGATGGCCCAGATAGCCATGGCGCGTAAATAATGACAGGCGCGAAAAGTTCCCACCGACGTTATTGCTTCTGGGGTGCGAAATTGTAAGCCATTTTCATAAATTTGTTGCACCACCGCCTCCGTAATTTGCCATCCTTGCTTTTCCATTCCCATTTGCAGTAAAAAAGCCACCAACCCAAAATTAATTCCTACCCAAACTTCCAAGGGATGAGTTGCCTGGGGATTTTCGGGAGTACCATCGGGTTTTAACCCATTTGCTGCCCCAAATTTTCCCTCATGAAACTTGAGAAAACAAGCCTGATAAATCTTACTTAAAGCTGATTGCGTGTATTGATTTTCTACCACATCTGGTAAACTCAATAAACGGGCATAAAATTGACCGCATAATTGGTCAGTCATCACCACATCGGAACCACTGCCACTATCTAAATTATAATATTCTCCATTCCAGAGAGTATCATGATAAATAGCGCGAGATTGCTGTAACCAACTAGCAAAAATTGCTGTATCTTCTCCAAGAATTGCCCCAATTTTAAGCGCCGCTTCTAGCGCCGCTATCCACAAACCACCACAATAGGCACTAATTCCCTGTAAACGCCAATCATCAAAGGTTTGGTCTGGCGCGCCGGAATTTTCGGGGATGCCATCGTTATCAAGGTCAAAAGTTTTTAAATATTGCAAAGTCAGGACAATTGACGGCCAACATTCCCGCAGAAAATCCTCATCTTTAGCCCCCGTTAATAAATAATCCCGATAAACTAATAAAACAAAATCACTGCCTAAATCTTTCCAGAGATTACAATCTTGATAACTGGTGTAATTACTCTTTTGCCAAGGGTGTTCATTGGGCGCACCTAAATCGTGGGGAGTGGCATTTTTGGCCTTACGAATGGCACTAGCTTGGTTATATCCAATAATCCGAGGAGTATCGTCGTGGGTGGGAATTGCCCTGGCAAAAGCTTCCATGACGGCCTTTTCTAAGCGCGGCCATAACATCAATAACCCAAAGGAACCATAGAGACGCACATCAAGACTTTCATACCAACGATAATCTATACATTCTAAGACCCCAAATTGACCGATGGGATCCTGTTCCGTGGCTGCCGTCCAGAGAGTGCCGCCGTCCGTTAGGAGGTATAATTCGTTAAATAAAGCCATTTTAAACCAATCGGCCAGATCGCTGCGTTCTAGGATCGGTTTTTGCCAGTTAATAATATTTTCTCGCCATGTGTCGCCGTGTTTTAAAGCCGTGCGTACCATCGCCCAAGCATTTTGACCATTGCGCCCGAAAAAGTCCGTATAACGACGATAATAGTTAATTCCTTGAGCAAATTCGGTGACTGGTAAATCCCAAGCTAAAATAAAAGGAATTTTGCGAGTTTTCCCCGGACGAATGGTAAAACGAATCGCTATGGCCGTGGCCGTTTGTTCCCCTTTTTGGGCGGGGGTTTCGTCCTCAATATCCGGTAAAGAGCCATTCATGGCGAAATAGTCCCAAACTTCGCCTCCATCGCCCGCAGGGTTCCATTTACCCAGATAAAATACCTCTAGACTCGGATTAGTGATACTAGCAATCGCCATCTGTCCATCCCCTTCCCCGGGGTTTTCGTAATCTCGACCCATTAGACAGCCAACGCGGAAATTATCGACAATCCATTGATTATAATTACCCTCACTTTCCCCCCATTTTGATTGATATTCATAGACGGGACTACCATCATCTCTCACTTTAACCACTGGGGATTTAATCGCGTTAGTAAACCAACCGATTGTATTTTGCCAAGTCAGCATAATACTAATAGTAATCGGTTTATCGGTGGGATTATGAACCGTCCATTCAAATAGGGCAATAGGATAACTACTTTCTTGATAATTATGCGCCCAAACCGGTGAGAATTGTTCGCAAATTAATTGAGTCTGAAAAACATCTTTGTACTCGTACCAACTGCGGGGATAAAGGGCAGAATATGTTCCCTTTTCGGCAGGATACCACGACCAGCGCGATAATGTTCCATCCGTCGGGCTTTCCGTCGCCATAGCGTAGGCTTGGGCGTTTCCGTCTTCTGTTTGTTCAAAAATGCTAAATTGACAGGCGGCAAGGCTATTAAAACTGTGTTCACCGCCGTCCAGATGCCAGAGGTTAAAGTCACCTTTGGGGGAACGTCCGATGCAACCGGCCCCAAATCCCCCCAGAGGCATCCCATGCCAAGGACCATCATCTAAATTGCTGGCATAGCGGACGCTGTAGGGTTTTTCCCAACCTTTGCCTAGAGGACGTTTCCAAGCAGCGGCGGGAATTTCTGGAAGGGAGACGAGATTAAGCATAGATGTTTTTAAGTGGGGTGTGGGAAGTGGGGTGTGGGAAGTGGGGTGTGGGGTGTGGGAAGTGGGGTGTGGGGTGTAGGGTGTGGGGTGTGGGGTGTGGGGTGTCGGGTGTGGGGAGAATAAATAAATAAAAATAAACTCCTGACTCGGAGAATACTGACTCCACCAAGAAACTTTTTCAGTAAAACCTAATTATTCGCTAAAGAGATAATTACTGCGATCGCTTACTGGCCAATCTTGATTTTCTCCACCGATAATTAAACGTTTAATATCGACAAAATCCTTACTTAATTGGGTCAAGGCATTGATTAAAATATCTAAAGCAATAAGATCGCTAGTACCAAGGTCAAACCAACAACGTCCCCAAGTACCTAAGTATTCAAAATCGGTCATATTGTGCATCGGTGACATAAAGGCATTTTCGACCATATCTGGATCGTATTCCATATAACTAATATCGATTCCCACCTCCTGTACCTGTAGGTTTTCGGCATTGAAAGCTCCTAATTTACCCAAATAAAACCAAGAAGCAAAAACTTCTTCTACATACTGCTGTTCCATATTCGAGGGAACCGTCGAAAATTCCAGCCAAAACCAGACATCAAAAGGATTAAATTCGCGAAATTGCACTTCCATATTTTTAAAGGTAAAAAGTAAAAAAGAGGTTGGGTGTTAGGGTGTTGGGGGTTCGCAGTTCGGAGTCAAGAGTCAGGAACTCACCGTTCGCTTATTTTAAACTTAGGGAACTTCGATAAATGAGGCTAACTGCTTTCTGTACAAGGCTTTTAGCCGACTAAGTGGGGAGCGAGGGACTATTTTGGGCAGTCATCTTCGCTGTGCCTGGGCATCGCTACAAAAACGAAGCAATTGTGATTTTAAGTAGGTTAGTTGGCACACTGCGAAGCGGCTCCCTTCGAGATCGCCTTGGATTAATTTTCTCCAAGTTAACCACCGCTAGGTCTTCTGAAAACTTTATGCTGTAAGCTTTTTTCGCCATGATAATAAGGTCGAGTTCAAAAATTTGAGCGAACGGTGAGAAGAGCAATATGCTGTAGGAACGGTTAAGTCTAAGATTTTTCAACCTAGACCAAGTTTCAATGCTTTTTAAAACTATGACAAACAATCCAGAAGATAAGCAATCTATTCATTTAGCTCCTAAATGTTTCTCTATGAAATCGACTAGGGTTGCTTTCGGAACAGCACCTATTATCTGATCGACCTTTTGACCCTTTTTGAAGAGCATCAGAGTGGGAACGCTGCGAATGTTATACTGACTAACAGTTTGCGGATTTTCATCTGCGTTCACTTTGACAACCTTTACGCGACCTGCATATTGTTCAGCAATCTCATCCACGACTGGTGCAACCATACGACAGTGACTACACCAAGGTACATAAAATTCAACCAGAACAAAAGTATTACTTTCCAAAACTTCTTCGGCAAAGGTTTTGTCAGTAATTGGTGTAACTTGAGCAGATGCTTGACTACCCCATCCATTCAAGCCAAGAATTAGCGTAATTGTAACTAAAAAATAGGCTATAATTTTGGTTATTTGCTTGTTATTAATCATAGAAATATTAGCTCCCTGATTGTCTTTAGTCGAACTACTCATTTTCCTGTTCTCCTCTTCAGCACTAATGTAACCAAATATGTATCTGAATCTGCCCTCACTAGGACATGGAATAATAAGATATTACACCTAATCCTATCTCACCGTTCGCTTATTTTAAACTTAGGGAGCTTCAATAAATGAGGCTAACTGCTTTCTGTGCAAGGCTTTTAACCGATTAAGCGGGGAGCGAGGACTATTTTGGGCGGTCAGCTTCGCTGTGCCCGCGGCATCGCTACGAAAACGAAGCAGTTATGATTTTAAGTAGGTTAGTTGGCACATTGCGAAGCAGATCCCTTCGAGATCACCTTGTATTAATTTTCTCGAAGTTAACCACCGCTAGGTCTTCTGAAAACCTTATGTTGTAAGCTTTTTTGCCATGATAATAAGGTGGAGTTCAAAAATTTGAGCGAACGGTGAGTCAGGAGATTGCGTTTTATTTGTTCTCCCCATTTCCCCATCTCCCCACTTCCCCTATCCCCTAACTCCTATTCTGTAATTTCCAGAGAAAACTAGCGAGGAGATTGGTGATAATATGAGCGAGGATCGGGATTAATAAATTACCGGTGATGATGACGGTATAACCGAGGGCAAAACCGACAACAGTTGCCCAGATAACATAGGGCCATTGTTGGGAACCGCTAAAATGGAGGATACCAAAAATCAGACTAGAAACGGTTAAACCAAAGATATTTAAGCCCAAAGCCGGCAAAATCACCCCGCGAAATAATAATTCTTCACTTAACCCCGGCAGTAATCCAATCCAAATTAAATCGGGCCAAGCTAAAGGTTTAATGACTAATTCTAAGTAAGCATTAGCACTATGGCGATAACTAGACCAAAAACGATAGAGAAGCCCACTAATTCCACTAATTGCCCCCGCTAAGGCTAATCCGAACAGGAAATCCGGGAGAGTCCAGCGAATGGCGGGAATAGCGATCGCACCGAAATATTGCCAAACTTTGGCGACTACCAGCAAGATAATCGCCGTTACCGCCATAATGGTGAGGACTTGTGTGCGTGTCAGGGGATCAAATTCGGAATTAGGGGAATTAGTCACGGATTCTCGGATAAACAGCGTAAAGAGTTTAAATTAGGGCGAAGAGATGCTAGGTTAACCCCTGCCCGTTGACAAACGATCGCACCGATCGCCTCTGTATATGAGTGTACCCTAATTGCTTTCACCCCCAGAAGTTCTGGATCCACCTTCATTCTTGTACTATTTTCCTGCACGGCAATCAGTACAGTTTTTTCTTGACAAAAACTTAAGACTGTGCTAGAGCCGCAGGCACTGGCGGGAACGATCAGCGCGTCCACCTCCCGGCTCCAAATAGCATCGGGACTGGGCTGCTTGACCAATTGGGGGGCGCGACTTAAACCCACCAAAACGCAGGGTAAAAAAGTATAACCGATTTCTTCGGCTGCGGCCTTGGGGGAAAGTTGCGGATCGAGGGGCAGCGGACTTAAAGCGGGAGCATGGGCCGCCGGTATTTGGAATTGTCGCACCACCAGATGGGAAATAACCGCTTCGGCCCCGGCAAGGGGATCCACCCCCTGACCATGGCGATAATTAGCCAGGGCAATGCTATCGGGATCGTCGGGAAAACGGGCAACAATGGCGATCGCTTCCGCCCGGCCTTGGTTAATCAGTTTTTCTGCTCCCCGCAGCAAGCTGTCGGGATTGCCAATTGTTCCCCAACTGGCCCCGGAGGCTGCCTCTCGCAACTGCACATTTAGGGGGGCATCGGTGATAAGGTAATCGGTCAGATCTAAGCCTAGGGTGGCCCGGACAGCATCGGCAGCCTGAAGGTGTCTTTGCAAGAGGTCAAATTCAATGGCGCGATCAAATAGTAACCCGATGCGATTTTGATGGACGGGACTTAATCCCCAATCCCCCCGGGCAAAACGATCTAAAGCGTAACCCTCCACATAATAGGTGTTGTCCAGAGGCCAGTACAGTTGTGCGCCGTTGAGGACATTGGGATGGGTAATTAGGCGATCGCAAACTTGGGCGATCGCTCTGGACACGGGAATGCCATCCCCAGCATAACCGCCAATCGCTGCCCCGATGCCGGTGGGAATAATTAGTACGGCGGTATAGGGACGGGAATTCACGAGGCAGTGGTGACAATCGCTTCGACTTTGACTTGATTATTCTCGGTATCCACTCCTGTGATTGCCCAACGCAAGGGTTCACCGCGTTTGGCTAATTCTTTTTCGATTTCTTGCTGCAGTTGTGGCGGGGTTTCCTGTAGGTCGATTTCGGCACTAATAAAGTGAGTGGTCATGGGGATTGTCTGCGATAGTTATCCCCTCAGTTTATCAAGATTTTGCCCTCTTGCGCTGGCTTATACAATCCTTATAGAACCCATTTGGTATCTTTTATCCTGTAGATGCTAGGCTGAAAAGGTGAAGCGAAAACCTTGTCCATTATAGGTTTCAGGGAAGAGAGTCGGTAGCCTGTTTAACGGCAATACTTTGGTCTGAACCCCGTCAGTGAATGCGCCACCGTCTAGTCGTCCCCGAAAATCGATAGTTAACACACAAAATGCCAAGCAAGCATACTTCTAACCTCAAAATTTCGAAAGTTTCTAAAACCATAACCTCTTCGTTTTATCAGTTTCAATTTATTGTTGATTCCCTCGACCACCCCATTCGTTGTTCTTCGCTCGAAATCATTAATAATTTCTCCCAACCAGTTTCGGATTGTTTGACAACTCTTGGTCAAAATATTTGCCGATTTTTCCATCCATTCTGATAGGTCGATCATTCCTTCTGTCCCATTCTTCGAGGTTTCGTAAATTGTTATGAATTCTTCTTTTAATTCGTGCATTTCTTTTAACTTTGGCAATGTTTTTTTGATTTATTCTAGTTTTATTTTTTGTTTTTCTGTTAACTCTTTTTCGTTTTTCAGCAGACTATACTTGCTTGGCTTTAACACTTCTAATTTTGCTTCCTTTTCCGCTTAATTCTTTTGATTTTTTAGTTCATTTGACGCTTTCTTTTCTGCTCTTCTTTGTTGATCTAATTCTTGATTAATTTGTTTTATCAGATGGAATCTATCGGCGACCACCTCGGCCGATGGCATCAATTCTACCACTAAATTTTTATAGGCTGACCAGAGATCTATGCTTACCTCTTCAATTTTCTCTAAAACCTCTTTTCCCCAGCCCGTCAGTGTTTTTCTTAACTCTTCTTGTGTTCGCTTTTCTAGAATAGCTATTAGTTTCCCCGTATCTAAATTTACTAAAACCGCACCATAATTTTTTTGTCCTTTAACTAGAGCGATTTCATCGATTCCAATTCTTTTTAATTTCGATAGATCGAGAGACATAATTTCTTCGGCGATATCCTCTAGCATTCTTTGAATTGCTTCTTCCGTTACTTCATTTCTTCGGCTAATATTTAAAATATCTCCTTCTTTTAGTTGCCCGAGTATGTTTTCAGCTAATCTTTTTGTATAGGTTCTTTTGGAGTTGACAAAATCTAATTTCTCACTAAAAGGCTTCTGGCAATTATCGCACTTAAATTGGCGACGATTAACTTGTAAATATACCGACTGCCCGGAGATCGGTAAATCCTTCACC
>VYLR01000052.1_pt1 | contig 71185 bp, 54 predicted proteins | sample 5114291 | NCBI WGS metagenome assembly VYLR01 (sample SAMN12291774, study PRJNA351875) | freshwater metagenome | isolation source: freshwater lake | place: USA: Michigan, Lansing Lake | collected 2013-08-14 | reverse complement strand
TAAATTACCGTTGTTGTAAGACGTGGTTACTGTATACACACCACTTGCATTTGGTAATAATCCAAACATTAATGGGTTAGACACGTTGGACGTATAACTATTTGGTCCTGTCCACGAATACGTTGCTGCTCCTGCTGAGCTGGCTTGTAAGCTTATGTTTGCAGGTTCGCACTGCGATATCTGTGGGATTACTGTTACCGGGTTTACCGGGACAATGTTTTGTATTGCACTGTTTTGTGTTGTACAGCTAACTGTTCCAATTGCAAATGTTGCAGTTGCAAAATAAGGTCCTTGTGAAATTGGTTGTGCATTATTAATTGTAACATTTGCTGTATTGCCTGTATAATTATTAGGCCCTGTCCAACTCCAGCCTACTGCCCCTGGCGCAGCGGCTGTTATTACAACATTTGCATTTTGGCAAACATTTGGCGTTAAATTAATTGCAACTGGTGAGGTGGCTACCACAGATAAGTTGCTTACAGCTGTTCTACTACAAACCAAAGTTGTAAGTGGACTCGTAAACAATGCTGTTGCCGTATAATTTCCTGCATTAGCAGGTAGTAAATTTGTTAAAGATGCTGTTTGTGCCGAAGTTGTGTATACCGCAGGTCCTGACCAACTGTAACTACTTGCTCCTACTGCGGAAGTGGTTAAGGTTACACCGGCTCCCTGACAAACTGTGTAGTTGGCAGCGGACATACTTTGTGTTTGAACAACAAGCGCCGATGTACTTGAGTTGGCTGTACAAATTGCTCCGTTAGTAAAGGTATTTGTAATAAGTAGATTATAAACACCAGAGTTAGTACCCTGTGAGCTGGCTATAGAAGGCAACTGCATGTTACTTGAGAAACCACCGGGTCCTGTCCAACTGTAAGTGGTAGTACCTCCTTGTGGCGCACCAACACTTGTATTTGAAACAGTTAAATTTAAAGCGGCTCCGGAACAAACAGGACCATTACTTCCAATAGAATTAATAGTAGGTGTTGGATTAACCACAACTGCAACTGTTCTTGTACCAATGCAACCATTTTGCTCTCCATTTAAAGTATAAGTTGTTGTTATACTAGGAGTTGCCGAAATACTTGTAGTAGTTGCGTTTGAAGGTAACCATGTATAGGTTGTTGCACCACCACCTAAAATTGTAACGCTTGTTCCACTACAAACATTTGTAGCTGATGCTACTGTAGTTAACGTTGGTGTTTGACAACAATTATAATACATGAAAATTCGTCCGATGCTAAAATTAATTTCACTCCAGATATTAGCCATTGCAGCTCCACCTGCAATACATGCTTGCATACCGCTTCTTCTAAGAATAGTTGGAGAACCTGCAATAGTTGTCGCGAAATTTGCACCATCGTATGAATTAATACAATTACCGGCTCTTGCTCCATAAACACCAATAATATCACCGGCATTAATTGCAATATTACAAGGAACGGTAGCAGTAGGTGCTGCACCAGTTATAGAAAAAAGAGTTGTGAATGCGTTAGTAGTACCAGGAAAAGCAGGAGGCGCCGCTGCTGTAAACCTTACAACACGTAAATGCTGTAATTGACCAGCTGCTCCAATCGCATCAGGTGGTATATATAATTGACAAATTGTAAAATTTACCGGCGAAACAAAATGATATCCTCTAACCATACTTGAAAACTGGCTCGTCTGAGGACCAACAGGCACTTGCGTTTGTCCATTAGAGTTTAAGACAGCAAGTAAAAAAATAAATATGTAGGCTAATTTTCTCATGTTTAAACTCTTAAAATGGTGTAACAATATCTTTACGATTAATAAATAACTTAATTACCAGGTTGCCGTTTTCCTGAATCCAATTACTGATGGCTGTTTTCTCTGCTATTGTTATCGCAGATTTATTATCAACTTTGGGAAATCCAGGTGAGTTAATTAATTGCTGAACCTCAATATCTTTAGGTTGACTGGACTGGGCTTTAATCTCCTTATGAACTAATTCTGTGATTTTATCAAAATCGTAGGTGTAACCTGAGCTTGCATCACTAGGTTTGTTACTTGTTGTGCTTTGAGCAGATAAACCGCCAAAAAGAATCACAAAAACGAGGGTAAGTAGGTGATTTTTAGACATAATACAGTTTTTAGAGCTATAAAGTTACAAAAACTAGACCGATTTAGGGAAAATTTAACTCATCCAAAGGAATACTTCACCCATAAAAAACCATCCTTTAATAATTACATAAAAATGGGCTTAGTCCTTAGCCACATTTATCTTGGTGAATACCTTAATTGGATACATAGCGGCAACAAAACTAATCAGCATTATTAAGCCAAAAATCCATACAAAATCATTGAATCTTAATTCAACCGGATAATAAGGGACAACAAATTCATCACCTGCTTTTATAAAATGAAATTTTTGCTGTAGAACGCAAACAACTAAACCTAACAATAAACCTATTAACGCTCCAAAACCGGAAATCAATAATCCTTCTTTCATGAAAATAGTTTGAATCTGTTTAACTGAAGCGCCTAAAGAAAAGAGCGTTTTTACATCTTTTCTTTTTTCGATGATTAACATTGTTAATGCTCCAATAATATTAAATGTGGCAATAATTAGAATAAATGCCAGAATAATGAAAGTTGCTAATTTTTCAGTCTCTAAGGTTTTAAATAACACGTCATTTAATTGATATCTATTCTTTACACTGAATCCATCTCCTAAATACGTTTGGATTTGGTTTTGAATATCATCTATGTTATCCGGATCGCATTTTAATTCTAGACTTGTTATTTTTAAACTATCCTCAAATAACTCGCGCGCAGAACTTAAATTCACAAAAACAAATTGATAATCCAATTCATCATTTAAAGCAAAAATAGCTTTAGGAGTAACATAGAGTTGGTTTAACTGTTCTTCAATACTTAAGCTTCCTTTTTTTCCCTTAGTTAAACTGTATAAACTAAGTTCATTAACATACCCCTTTAAATTTATACCAAGTTGATTTGCAATACCCTTCCCTATAATAATGTTATTAGCATTCTTCTTATCCTTAATTTCAAAATCACCATCAATTATAGTGGAACGGATATTAGTTACTTCTGCAAAATTTTTATCAATTCCCTTTACAGAAACGAGCACTTGTTTATCGTCATTTTTTAATAAAGCCTTATCGTTTAAACAACTTGTAATTGCTGTAACTCCATTAATAGACTTAATATGATTAAGGCTATCAGCTGTTAAAAAAAATGTTTTTTGTTTTACTGCAACAATTTTCAAATCAGGTTCCAAGGTATTATATAGCGAAGCAACAATTCCTGTTATACCATTCATTGCACTTAAAATAATAACCAATGCTGCCGTTGTTACGCCAATTGCAATAATACTAATCCAGCTTATAATGTTAATGGCATTGTTACTCTTCTTGGAAATAAGGTAACGCTTAGCTATAAAACTTGAAAAATTCACACTATTTTTTCAATAATTCCTCGATTTTCATTGCATAATCCAATGAATCATCAATAAAAAAGGTCAAATCAGGCACAACTCTTACTTGCTTGCCAATTAACAACCCTAATTTTTTTCGGATAGGAGTTTTGTTTGTTTCAACGAGCTTAAAAACTTCGTCTCTGTTTTTACCCATTATGCTTAAATAAACCTTTGCGTAACCTAAATCAGGACTAACTCTAACAACAGTAACAGTAATAAAGCCACCCCCGAACCAGTTTCTTGATTCGCTTCTAAATATTTCCGCTAATTCCTTTTGGATTAACTTATTTACTTTTTGTTGCCTAACACTGTCCATAAGCCAAAGATAGTGAGAAATTTTATTATACCTACTCTATTCTATAACCTATAATTAGGTTAATATCTTTATATTTGCTATTTATTAATTATGAGATTTGATAGGGTTTTAAGAAGAAAACTATTTTGGTTGCTCAATACCGGAAATAACGTTGAGTGCACTTATTGCGGTAAAACATTCAGAAAGTTTATGGCAGAAGGAGTTAAGTCTCCGGTTTTTTTAAAATACAAAGTAGCAGGTGGTGGTTATAAAGAAAACGTATACTGCCCCAATTGTTATTCGGTTGATAGATCGAGACTATTAAAGCTATTCTTTGAATTGCGAACAAATGTATACAAACAACCAACAAACCTTTTACACATTTCACCAAATAAAGAAATTGCAAACGCCTTAATTGCACCAACCATTAAACAAACTGTTGGCACTATTGAACCGGAAATGTACTCTGAATACAACCCGGTATATATGGATATACAAGACATTAAGGTTGAAGACAATACGTTTGATGTAGTTGTATGTTGCCATGTTATAGAGCATGTAGACGATGCTCCAAAAGCTATGAGAGAGATTCATCGAGTACTAAAAAAAGGAGGTTTTGCAGTTTTACAAGTTCCGTTGGCCATTAATCTCGATAAAACCATAGAAGATTTAACTCTAAAAACGGATAAAGAAAGAAAATTGAAATTTGGACAAACAGATCACGTAAGATTATTTGGTTTGGATTATTTTGACAAACTTTCGAAAGCTGGTTTCAGAGTAGATAGAGACAATCCTTTTACCAACAAATGGATTGATGAAAAGCTGTTAAAGCGTTATGCATTAGATCCGATAGAGGATGTTATAGTTTGCCATAAAGATTAACATGAAATTATTTAGTGCATTTAAATATATTAAAGGCTATGAAAAATATGCCGCTCTGAATATATTTTTTAATATTTTCTTTGCACTATTTTCAGTTATCTCACTTACTTTAGTTTTACCTTTTTTAAACTTATTGGGTAAATCAAATGCAGAGTTGATAAAATTTTCTTCTCAACCTGAGCCTGTTTTTTCAATTACAAAATTAACCAGTTATATTTTTCAGAAGTTTGACTACGAGGTTTCGCAGATTATTTTTTTGAATGGCACGGATGAAAGCAGTATTAAAGCAGGAAAGCTTAAGGCACTTTTATTTATTTGTTTTCTGGTTTTTTTTGCTACTTTCTTAAAGAATTTATTTAGGTATTTTGCCATGTTTTTTATTGCTCCAATTAGAATTGGAGTGGTAAATCAATTAAGGAATAAACTGCACCAAAAGTCACTACAATTGCCAATTAGTTATTTTAATGATGAAAAAAAAGGTGATTTAATGAGCAGAATAACGAATGATGTTATTGAAATTGAATTTGGTATTATGACTAATCTTGAAATTATTTTCAGGGAGCCCTTGACTATAATTCTTCTCTTTATTTCATTGATTAGTATAAGCGCGAAACTAACTTTATTAGTTTTTCTTTTACTACCTCTGGCCGCTATATTAATAGTTTTTTTAAATAGAAGTTTAAAAAAATCATCCTTAAAAAGCAAAACTATTTTAGGAAGTTTATATGCTTTAATTGAAGAAACATTTCATGGTACAAAAATAATTAAGGCCTTTAGAGGAGAAATTTTTCTTCAGAAAAAATTTGAATCAGTTAATAAACAATTTTACAACGAAACCTTAAAACTTTACCGGAAAACTGATTTAAACAGCCCATTAACTGAAACAATTGTTATTTTAATTTTAATGGTAATTCTCTATTTAGGTGGTACTATGGTGGTAAATGGAACCGATGGACTTACGAGTGAAACATTTATTATGTATTTTATCGCTGCTTCGCAGTTGATACCTCCTATAAAACAAATAACAGTTGCGTACGGATTTGTTCAGCGAGGAGTTGCAAGCGAAGAAAGGATTAATAAAATATTATTAGCAGATAATGTGATACATGAATCTCAGAACCCAGTTGAACTTCAAAAGTTTTCGAATAAAATTGAGTTTAAAAACGTAAGTTTTAAATATATTAAAGGTGATGAGGGTTATGTTCTAAAAAACATCAACTTAGAGGTAAAAAAAGGGAAGATAATTGCACTTGTAGGACAAAGCGGTAGCGGAAAAACTACACTAGCAGACATGTTACCACGGTTTTATGATTGTGATGATGGCGAAATATTATTAGATAATGTTAACATTAAAAATGCTTCGTTTAACAGTTTAAGAAATCAAATTGGTGTTGTAACGCAAGAAAGTATTTTATTTAATGATTCTATTTTCAACAACATTGTTTTTGGTTTACCCAATGTTACAAGAGAACAAGTTACTGAAGCTGCAAAAATTGCGAATGCACATGAATTTATTGTAAAGCTCCCTAATGGTTATGACACAAATATTGGCGACAGAGGAAATAAATTAAGCGGAGGTCAAAAACAACGAATTAGTATAGCAAGAGCAATCTTACGTAATCCAGAAATTTTAATTTTAGATGAAGCTACAAGTGCATTAGATACAGAAAGTGAAAAGTTGGTTCAGGAAGCACTTACTAATTTGATGAAAAACCGAACAAGTATTCTTATTGCACATCGCTTGAGTACAATTGCTAACGCAGACGAAATTATTGTAATGCAGCAAGGAGAAATCATTGAACGTGGTACCCATGTTCAATTGTATGAGCAAAACGGCACCTATAAAAAGTTATGCGAAATGCAGAGCTTTAAATAATTAACGATTAATTCTTAAGGAGATATGAATAAACCACAAAATAAAAATGCAATGCTTTTTATTTTCCTTACCATCCTCATTGATTGTATCGGTTTAGGAATTATCATCCCCGTTTTACCGGATTTAATTAAACAAATAAGTAAAGGAACAACAAGTGATGCTGCTTCAATTGGAGGCTGGCTCAGTTTTGCTTATGCCATCATGTCCTTTTTGTTTTCACCGGTTTTAGGCGGTTTAAGTGATAGATTTGGGAGAAGGCCTATCATCCTTATTTCACTCTTGGGTTTAGGAATTGATTATATATTTTGCGCTATGGCGCCAACATTAGGATGGTTATTTGTCGGCCGAATTCTAGCCGGAGTTTGTGGTGCAAGCTTTACAACTGCCTCTGCCTATATTGCCGATGTTAGCGACGACGAAAATAGAGCAAAAAACTTTGGAATGATTGGGGCCGCTTTTGGTGTTGGTTTTATTATTGGCCCCTTGTTAGGTTCATTATTTGGAGCTTTTGGCACTCGCGCTCCATTTTATGCCGCAGCAGGTTTATCTTTAATAAATTTCATTTACGGTTTTTTTGTGTTGCCTGAGTCATTATCAAAAGATAAATTCAGAGCATTTGATTGGAAACGGGCTAACCCGCTAGGTTCTCTAATGCAGTTAAGTAAACAAAAGGTAGTGATTAACTTAATTTTAGTAATGTTTATTTTAGAACTTGCCAGTCAAGCAATGCCGAATGTTTGGAGTTTCTTTTGTATTGAACGGTTTAACTGGAATGAGAAACAAATTGGTGTTTCATTAGCTATTGTCGGGATAGCAATAGCATTAGTTCAAGGTGGCTTAATTGGCTGGGCAAAAAACAAATTCGGCGAAAAGAAAAGTCTGTTTGCCGGCTTATTATTTAACACAATTGGCTTTATTCTTTTCTCACTAGCCAATCAATCCTGGATGATGTATGTTTTTTTACTACCCTTTGCCTTAGGCGGATTTGCTATACCCAATATACAAAGCATTATTACTCAAAAAGTACCAAGCAATGAACAAGGAGAGCTACAAGGCGGATTAACAAGTTTGATCAGCATAACTGCTATTTTAGGTCCACTTATTATGAGTAACTCCTTTGCCTATTTTACCAATCCAAGTAATGACATTTATTTCCCTGGAATTGCCTTTTTTATAGGCGCGGTGCTATCTATAATAGGGTTAATATTTAGCTATTTTACCCTAAAAAACATGAGATAAAATTGTTATCTTTACATCCAATAAATTAGATATAAAAATGAAAGATATTTTTCAGAAAGTAACTGCTAACATGGGACCTATTGGCGAACATGCTAAAGAATCTCATGGCTACTTCACCTTTCCTAAATTAGAAGGTGAAATCGGCCCACACATGAATTTTAGAGGTAAAAAGTTATTAAACTGGAGCTTGAATAATTACTTAGGTTTAGCTAATCACCCTGAAGTTAGAAAAGCTGATGCGGACGCTGCAGCACAATTTGGTCTTGCGTTACCTATGGGTGCGCGCATGATGAGTGGTAACTCAAATTATCATGAACAATTGGAAAAAGAATTATCTGACTTTATGCAAAAGGAAGATACCATCCTTTGTAATTTTGGATACCAGGCAATGGTTAGTGCCATTGATGCTTTGGTTGACAGACATGACGTGATTGTTTACGATAGCGAGAGTCATGCTTGTATATTAGATGGCGTTCGTTTGCACATGGGTAAGCGTTATGTTTTTAAACATAACGATGTTGCCGATTGCGAAAAGCAATTAGAACGTGCTACCAAACTGGCAGAACAAACCGGAGGGGCTATTCTTGTTATTACAGAAGGTGTTTTTGGTATGCGTGGAGATCAAGGTAAATTAAAAGAGATTATTGAGTTAAAGAAAAAATTCAGTTTCAGATTATTTGTTGATGATGCACATGGTTGCGGAACTATGGGACCAAACGGTGGTGGTACTGGTGAACACCAAGGATGCCAAGCCGGTATTGATATATATTTCGGAACCTTTGCTAAATCATTTGCTTTAATTGGTGGTTACATTAGTTCAGAAAAAAACATCATCACTTATTTAAGATACAACATGCGTAGTCAAATTTTTGCTAAAAGTTTACCTATGCCTTTAGTTGTTGGTGCGCTTAAGCGTCTTGAATTAATGCGTAAGCATCCTGAGTATCGCCATAAATTATGGGAAATTACAAATGCCCTACAAGGTGGATTAAAAGCTGCAGGCTTTAACATTGGCGATACAGACAGTCCTGTTACTCCGGTTTATTTGAGCGGAAGTATTCCTGAAGCTACCAACATGGTAAAAGACTTACGTGAAAATTTCGGAATTTTTTGTTCAATGGTAACTTACCCGGTTATACCTAAAGGAATGATAATCCTGCGTTTAATACCAACTGCAGTTCACACGCATGAAGATGTTAAATATACGATTGAGAGTTTTAGTAAAATCGTAAATAAACTTAAAAACGGTGAATACATGAGCGATCGTTTAGCTCAGGTTAAAGTTGATTTATAATTTACTTGTGATTTTAAGATTGAATACACTTAAAAACAGAATAGTACCACTATTCTGTTTTTTATTTTTAGGGATTGTTGCATACGCTCAAAATTTTGCACAATATGTTAATCCATTCATTGGAACAGGCGGACATGGTCATACCTTTCCAGGTGCTGTAGCTCCGTTTGGCATGGTACAACTTAGTCCAGACACAAGAGTTGATGGAAGCTGGGACGGATGTAGCGGTTACCATTATAGTGATTCTGTTATTTACGGCTTTAGCCATACTCACCTAAGCGGAACGGGTTGCACAGATTGGGGCGATATTTTATTAATGCCTGGTTATGATTTGCCAAACTTAAATAACCTAAATTATTCATCTAGATTTTCACATAAGAACGAGACAGCCAAAGCCGGATACTATTCAGTTAAACTTAACAATGGCGTTAAAGCAGAATTAACAACAACTTTAAGAACAGGAATTCATCAATACACCTTTTTAAAAAATAATAAACCACAGGTTGTTTTAGATTTACTTCATCGCGATGAAACGTTAAGTCAGAATGTTAGATTAGTTGATAGTAACACCGTTGTTGGATTCAGAATCAGTAAAGCATGGGCAAGAGAACAATATATCTTCTTCGCTATTAAATTTAGTCAAGCTATTGCCAGATTTGATTATGCTGTAAACAAACAATTCAAAAACCAACTGAATGTTAAAACAAAAGAAAAGCCTGAAGGTGCTATATTCGAATTTAAAGATTTAAAAGGTAAACCACTGATCGTAAAAGTTGGTATTTCATTGGTAAGTGAAGAAGGTGCATTGGCTAATCTGAATGCCGAGGCACCTCATTGGGAATTTGAAAAATATGTAAAGGAAGCGGGAAATAGCTGGAATCAGGAATTATCAAAAATTGAGGTAACAGAAGAAAACAAAGATAAATTAGCAATATTTTATACTTCACTTTACCATTGTTTTATACATCCCAGTATTGCAAGTGATGTTGATGAAAACTACAGAGGACGTGACAACAAAATTCACAAAGCACAAAATTACACCCATTATACTGTATTTAGTTTATGGGATACTTATAGAGCCTTGCATCCTCTGCTTACAATAATTGATAAAAAGCGTACTGCTGATTTCATCAATACCTTTATTTCGCAATACGAACAATGCGGTAGGTTTCCAATGTGGGAATTATCAAGCAATGAAACCGATTGCATGATAGGTTATCATTCCGTTTCTGTTGTAGCAGATGTAATGGCAAAAGGCATTAAAGGTTTTGATTATTCAAAGGCGTTTGAAGGAAGTATTGCTACTTCTAAGTATGAAAAATACGGACTACCTACATTTAATAAAAACTCTTTTCTGCAAGTTGAAGATGAGAGTGAAAGCGTAAGCAAAACCTTAGAATATGGATATAATAATTATTGTGTTTACAAAATAGCAGAAATAGTAAATCAATCAAGTAATTATTTACCTTATTATACAAGGTCATTTGCATTTTTGAATTTGCTTCATCCTAAATCAAAGTTTATGCAACCCCGTTATAATGGCGGTTGGCTTTCACCATTTTATCCTAATCAAATTAATAATCATTTCACCGAAGGTAATAGTTGGCAGTATTCCTTCTATGTGCCACACCAAGTTCAGCATTTAATTAACTTACACGGAGGGCCAAAATTCTTTGAAAATAAACTAGATGAATTATTCACTACTAAACAAAAAACAATTGGTCGGGAGCAGGCTGATGTAACCGGCTTAATAGGTCAATATGCTCACGGCAACGAGCCAAGTCACCACATGGCTTACCTGTATAATTATATTAATAAACCATACAAAACAATTTACTACACTCATAAAATAGGTAATGAATTTTATAAGAACTCACCTGATGGCTTAATAGGAAATGAAGATTGTGGTCAAATGAGTGCATGGTATGTTTTTAATGCATTAGGATTTTATCCGGTTTGCCCTGGAGAAACCAATTATCAGCTAAGTCTACCCTATTTTAAAAAAATAAACATTAAGTTAGAAAATGGAAATAGCTTTTTGATTGAGTGCGAGTCTGATGTGAAGGAATATCTTAACGGAGTTGAAGTTAATGGAAGTTTACTTACTAATTTTAATTTAGCTCATGATGCAATTGATAAAGGCGGAAAAATGATATTCCGTTCAAACGCTTCAGAAATAAAAAGAGAAAGTTATATAAAGAATCTTGTCACAACATCGACTACAACATTACTTCCTTTAGTAGCGCCTGTAATTGAATCTAACTTGAAAGTGTTTGCGGATAAAGAGCTTGTGAAAATGGTTGATCTTAACTCAAACACAAAACAAACCATAAGATATACAACAAATGGAAGTGAACCAACTAAAAACTCAACCATTTATATTAAACCTTTTGAAGTTAACAGTACTTGTATTATTAAAGCTAAGTCATTCTCTGCAAATGATTCAAGTAGCGTTACTGAAACTAAGTTGTTCAAACTACCCAATAATTTTAAAATTTCAATAACCGGAACTGTTAATCCTCAGTACAAGGCAATGGGACCTTCTACCCTACTCGATGGTTTAAATGGTCCATTAGATTGGAGAAAAGGAGAATGGTTAGGCTATCAAGGACAAGATATCGAAATAATAATTGATATGCTTCAGTCTCAAACTATTTCAGAAATACTTCCAAATTTCTTACAAGATTCAAAATCCTGGATTCTAATGCCAAAACAAGCAGAGTGTTTAATTAGTAGCGATAATAAAACATTTACTACGCTTGGAGTTAAGCAAACGGTTACAAATCCTAAATTAGAAGAAATAGTAACTGAATCGCTTAACTTTCAGTGTAATCAAAAATGTCGCTATATTAAATTAAAAATAACGCATTTTGGAAAATTGCCTGAGTGGCATCTAGGAAATTCTAATTCTGCCTTCTTTTTTATTGATGAAATTAAAATTAAATAACCTTGTTTTAATTGGATTTCTAATAAGCTTTAGTTTCCAGAGCTGTATTTTATTTAAAAAAGAATTAAAATTTCCGGTGGTTGTTAATGTTGTAATGGATCAAGCAACAGTTCAATTAGAATCTAATCTGAATTTTGTAAAATACATTAACACCTATGAGAAAGAAGCCGTGTTAAACGAATTCTTGAAAGGCTTTAATGAAGAAGCTCAAAGTACCAAAAACATAAGCATTGTGAATAATAACAATATTAAAGCAAACTATAATTTGATAATTAAAACAATTCGTGTAACCGAAACTAGTCACTTAGAGACTATTCAGAATGAAAAATCCGAATTAAACGGGCAACAAGTTGAACTAGCTGAAGTAACTTGCGACGCAGAGGTTGAATTGATTAAACTCAGCGAACCGGATTCAAAGCCAATAAGATGTTTTAACTCAATACAAAAAGCTGAAAAACTTAAGAATAATAGAAACCTATCTGATTTCGTACTAGGAACAAATAAGGATAACAGCGTTTACAGAACTAAACTTATGCCGGCTGAGATTGGCTTAACCCTAGCTCAAGATGTTGGGAGACGGATTTGGGTTCCAATCACAAAAAAACTCAGTAAAAAGGAGAAATAATAAGATCTTTTTTTATTTAGGTTCGATTTTAAGCAACATTACTAAATCAATATTAACTTTCTTATTTATAGTATAAGTTCCTAATCCTTCTAGATAAATGAAGTCTATTTAATAGACTCTATATGAGAAAGAATGTACTTTCTATTAAACCTTAAGTTTTAAAATAATTATTGTGCGTTCCAGCCACCGTCTACCGGCATTGCAATGCCGGTAAGTGTGCTTGCATGCTCGCTTGCCATTAATAAAGCAGTTTGACCAAGTGTTTCTAGACTAACAAAGTCTTTAACTGCTTGCTTGTATAACATAACTTTGCTTACCACTTCTGCTTCACTTAGATTATGAGCTTTTGCCTGATCAGCAATTTGCTTTTCTACCAAAGGAGTTTTAACATAACCAGGGCAAATTGCATTAACAGTAATATTAAAAGGAGCTCCTTCTAAAGCCAATGTTTTTGTAAAACCAACAATACCATGTTTACTTGCAACATAAGCACTTTTAAATTCACTCGCTACTAAACCATGTGCAGAGGCGATGTTAATAATACGTCCGAATTTACGCTCTTTCATTCCTTTCCAAACGGCTTTGCTTAAATAAAATGCACTTGTTAAATTAATTCCAATAATAGCATTCCATTTTTCATCCGGAAAATCTTCAATAGGCGAAACAAATTGAATACCTGCATTATTAATTAAAACATCTACCTGACCAAATTTAGCATTAGCTGCATCCACCATGGCTCTTAACTCTTCCGGCTTTAGCATATTGGCTCCGCTAAACATGGTTTTAATTCCAAAATCCTTAGCTAAATTATCGGCAATCTCCTGGCCATTCGCTTCTAATCCATTTAAAACGATGTTGTATTGCTTTGTTTTTGCAAACTCTCTTGCAATTCCTAAGCCAATACCACTTGTACTTCCGGTAATTAATGCTGTTCTCATAATTTTCTATTTGATTTAATGATAATATATTTTCTAGTTACCCAAATTTAATCAATTTCTGTTTTCAATAGCTTTACATCCTCAATCATTTTTTTTACCTCAGCTTGATTCGTGCCATCGTAGTAACCTCGTATTCTTCCTTTTTTATCAACTAATACCAAAGACTCGCTATGTAAAAATCCTTCAGGAGTGCCATCATCCTCTAAAGCATTCACCAGATAACCATAGCGCGCTAAATCATAAATTGCCTTTTTTTGCCCGGTTAAAAAATGCCATTTTCCTTTAATCGCACCATAACTTAAAGCATAAGCGTTTAATATTTCTACAGTGTCATGTACCGGATTAACAGTGTGACAAAGCATTAATATATCTTTGTCTGTTTTAAAAGTATCCTGTACTGCTTTTAAATTAGTTGACATTTGTGGACAAATACTTTGGCATGTAGCAAAAAAGAAGTCAGACACATATATTTTACCTTTTGTTGTCTGGTCAGTTATTAATTCACCATGCTGGTTTGTAAAAGTAAATGTTCCAACAGTATGATAAACCGTGTCCTTATTACCAAGATGTTTTTCCCCAAATATTGGCAACACATATTGTTTTTTTGATTGATTAGTGCATGCAACCAAAGCCACCAATGCACTAATGCAACTAATTATTAACCTTAATTTCATTGTCTTTAATCAATTCCTTTTTTGCTTCTTTTAATCTCAGATGTTTAAATTCATCCAACAGACGTTTTACTTCTGCCACAAATCTGGCATCATAATAACCCCGGATATTCCTGTTTTCATCCAACAAAATGAAAAAACTATAATCGATAAAATATGGCTTTTCCCTGAAAAATATTTTATTCACACTGTCAAACTTTTGCTGACTAATATTAAGAAACTGCAGATTACCTCCACTGGTTAAGCGTTTGAGCGAGTCAGCAACCGGAACAGTTCCTCCTATATTTTCAGCAACGATAAACACAGGCAAATCCTTTATTTTATCTTTTTTATAATTAATGTACTCCCACAAACCAGGTAATCTGAATGATTCTGACTGATAGCTTGTTTTTACAAACATTAATGCAACTATCGGATACTCCGTTGGATTTATAGATGCCTTAATTGTTTGAACCTGATTTGCATAAAAATCCAAGTCTACATTATAATAAATTGTATCCTTGGAATTGCCGGATAAACTCTTTGGGCCATAAAATGGTAATTTTTTTGAATTAATGGTACTCGTTTCAAGAATCACCCATAAAGCCGATGGTAAAGCAATAATCAGTAGAAGCAACCATTTTTTATTTTTCATACGCATTCTTTAAAAGTGCATAAGGGTTAGACCCATAAAGTGACTACAAAAGTAAGTAATGTAAAACTGGTTTAAAACTAATTTACCTTTTTTTTGCTCAAATTAAAAACTTTGTTTTTATTTGTGCCGTTGAATGAAAATAAAGCTTGAAATAAAGTCTAAATGTAAATGGCTCTAGCCATTTAACTATCAAAAACTGAGCTACGGTCTTAGTTACTCAACAATCTACATTTATCAATTCTTATACATTAAAAACAATAAACATGTACTTAATTTTAAAATTTGGGGGTACAAGTGTTGGAACCCCACAGCGAATAAAAGAATTAGCTCAATTAACGGTTAATTCGGAACCAAAAATAGTAGTGCTAAGTGCCATGAGCGGCACTACTAATGCCTTAGTTGAAATATGTAATGCACTTTTCGCAAAAGATATTGTGCTTGCCAAACAAAAAATCGAATCTCTAAAAGAGAATTACAACAAGGTTGTTCAAGAATTATTTTCAAAGGACGAAAGCCGCGTTAAAGGTCAAAATTTAATCACCAGTCATTTTAACTATATCTACAATTTTACGCTAGATATGTTTACTGCTAATGAAGAAAAAGCAATTTTGGCTCAGGGCGAGCTGATAAGTACTGCCTTATATCATTACTATCTAGAGGAACAAGGTATTGAATCGGTTTTATTACCGGCAATGAATTTTATGAGATTAGATGTTAATGAAGAACCGGATCTTAACTTCATTGAAAATCAAATCAAGATTGAATTAGCAAAATATCCGAATGCTAAATTATTCATAACTCAAGGCTATATCTGCCGAAATGCCTATGGCGAAATAGATAATTTAAAAAGAGGTGGTAGTGATTATACAGCATCCATAATTGGCGCAGCAATAAGAAGTCCGGAGGTACAAATCTGGACAGACATTGATGGCATGCATAATAACGACCCACGCATCGTTAATAAAACGCATCCGATAAATGAATTGAGTTTTGATGAAGCTGCAGAGTTGGCTTATTTCGGTGCTAAGATATTACATCCAACCTGTATCTTGCCTGCACAAAAACGAAATATACCTGTTCGCTTAAAAAACACAATGCAACCAAATGCAGAGGGTACCTTAATAGCAAATTTAAATACAAAAGAAGGCATTAAAGCTGTAGCAGCTAAAGACGGCATTACAGCCATTAACATTAAAAGCGACCGAATGCTTTTGGCACATGGTTTCTTAAGATCTGTTTTTGAAGTGTTTGAACGCTACAAAACATCTATTGACATGATTACAACCAGTGAGGTTGCAGTTTCTCTTACAATTGATAACAATAAAAACCTTGAACATATCCTAAAAGAGCTAAAAGAAATTGCAACAGTTGATGTTGAAGAAAATCAAACTATTATTTGTGTTGTGGGCCAGGTTCCCAAGGAAAGTGCAGGCTACGGTTATAAAGTTTTAGCAGCCCTTAAAGATATTCCACTCCGAATGGTAAGTTACGGTGGTAGCCCAAACAACATTTCGGTATTAGTTAAAGGCGAATTGAAAAAACAAGCATTGCAAGCGTTAAATAAAGGATTATTTGGATATTAAAAACTATTTTATGTTCAACAAACAACATTCAAAAAACTTTGCTGGTATTAAAACTCCATTTTATTATTATAATACGGCTTTGTTAAAGAAAACACTAAAGACGATGCTTGATGCTGCTCCAAAGGAGTATCACATCCATTATGCTTTAAAAGCTAACTCTAATCCAAAATTACTTAGTATAATTAAAAATCATGGCATTGGTGCGGACTGCGTAAGTGGTAATGAAGTAAAACGAGCATTAGAAATTGGCTTTACCAATAAACAAATTGCTTTTGCAGGAGTTGGAAAAAGTGATGAGGAAATTTTAATTGGTTTAGATAATAATATTTTTAGTTTTAATGTAGAAAGCATTCCTGAACTAATGGTTATTAATGAACTTGCTACAAAACAAAATAAAATTGCGCACGTTGCTTTAAGAATTAACCCAAACGTTGATGCATATACCCATAAGTATATAACAACCGGTCTCGAAGAAAATAAGTTTGGAATAAACCCATACGAATTTGATACAGTTGTTGAGCATTTAAACAATTGCAAACATATTAAACTTGTAGGCTTACATTTTCATATAGGTTCACAAATACAAAGTCTAACTCCATTTAAGAATTTATGTTTACGTGTGAACGAAATCAATAAATGGTTTTTATCAAAAGGACTAGAAATTGAGCACATTAACGTTGGCGGCGGGTTAGGAATTAATTATCAGGAACCAGACAAAGAAGCTATTGTTGATTTTAAAGCATACTTCGGCGTATTTAAACAATTTTTGGAGTTACTCCCTACTCAACAAGTTCATTTTGAATTGGGAAGATGTATCATTGCACAGTGTGGCAGTTTAATTAGCAAGGTACTTTATGTAAAGAATGGCATTAACACCAACTTTGCGATTTTAGACGCCGGAATGACAGAACTAATAAGACCGGCCCTTTATCAGGCTTATCATAAAATTGAGAACCTAACAGCAACAGCCGAAAACAGAGAATTAAATAAATACGATGTTGTTGGCCCGATATGTGAAAGCAGTGATTGTTTTGGAAAGGCCGTAGTTTTACCTGAAACAAAACGCGGAGATTTAGTTGCCATCAGAAGTGCAGGAGCATATGGTGAAGTAATGAGCAGTAATTATAATTTAAGAGAAACTGCCAGCTGCATTTACGATGAAGCTTAAATGGAACACAAAACTTCTGCAGCCTTAAGTAAAGTTTCTTCCTTTTTTGCAAAACAAAACCGAAGTAAGTTTTGCTTCACCTCTGTTGAATAAAAAACAGATAAAGGAATTGATGCGAGTTTTTTCTCTTTCACCAAACGAATAGCATAATCACTGTCTTTTTCATCCGTAATAGCACTATAATCCAATAATTGAAAGTAAGTTCCTTTACTTGGAATAATTTTAAAGCGGGATAATTTTATATTGTCAACAAAAAAATTCCGTTTGTTTTCGTAAAATTTATTTAACTCGAGATAATTTTTTTTATCGCTTAAGTAGTCTGCTATTGCTAACTGCATTGGATTATTAACACAAAAAACAAGAAACTGATGAATCTTTCTGAACTCCTTTGTTAGCTGACTTGATGCTAAAACATAGCCAATCTTCCAACCTGTTGTGTGAGTTGTTTTGCCAAATGAAGAAATTATAAAACTACGTTCCTTTAAGCTGGATAAGGTTGCAACACTATGGTGTATTTCTGAATCAAAAACCATGTGCTCATAAACTTCGTCACTGATTAAATATAAATTATTTTGCAAAACTAATTTCTCTAACTCTAACAAATCACTTTTAGAAATAACAGTTGCTGTTGGGTTGTGAGGCGAATTAAGAATAATACACTTAGTTCGCTTCGTAATTTTGCTTTCAACTTCCTTCCAATCAATTTTAAAGTCAGGCATTTTTAATTGAATTGCAACTGTAACACCACCATGCACCTGAATGGCAGGTTTGTAGCAATCATATGCAGGTTCAAATATTATCACTTCATCACCCGGTTCAATTATTGTTGCAATAGCCGTGTAAATAGCTTGAGTAGCCCCGGCAGTAACTGTAATTTCATTCATTACATCGTAATGTGCATTATAACATACTTTTGCTATTTCTGAAATTCTTTCGCGTAACAGCAAGGCTCCCGGCATAGGCGCATATTGATTTGCGCCATCCTGAACGTATTTGTTAGCCAGGTCTTTTAGTTTAGGGTCGCATTCAAAATCAGGGAATCCCTGAGAAAGGTTGATGGCTTTATTTTCATTGGCAAGGGCACTCATGGTTGTAAAAATGGTAGTGCCTATATCAGGTAATTTACTTTTCATTTATTTAATAATGTAAGCCCCTAATTTAACATGTTTACTCATAAAAAACCACGCTTCACGAACTAAATTTCATAAGTAGTAATTAATTGAAATTAATTAATTAAATTTATTGATTATGCCACGCCCCATTAAACCTTTATGTTTAATAATTGTATTGCTTGTTGCATTTACGTGTCAACTTTATGCAAGTAAAGATTCTTTATTAAAGGAATTAAAAAAGCCGCACGCGGATAAAGATTTATATTCAATTAATTTTGAATTGGGTTGGGAGTATGCATTTTCAAACCCCGATAGTGCTTATTACTACGCTAAAAAAGGCTTACTTATTTCCAAGCGAATGAACGACCCGACTGTATTTGCACAAATTTATAACTTATTGGGAGTAAGTTGCCAATTAAGCAAAAACTATAAAGATGCTATTAGTTTTTACCGTGAATCTTTAGCTAATGCACAAAAAACAAATAATACAAAAGCAATTTTAACTGCCTATGGTAATATTGGTGCTCTTTATACAGAGATTGATGATCAGGCCAAAGCTTTGGAATACGCGTTTTTGAGTTTAAACTTGGCTAAACAAACCAACGACTCTTTAAAAATTGCAAATAACTCCAACAACATCAGTTTAATTTATTCAAATAAAAAAGAACTTGATAAGGCGCTAGAATATGGTTTGGCTTCTCTCAAAATTTATACAGCGTTAAACGATGAAAATGGTTTATGTAATAATTATGGTAATCTAGGTAATATTTATTTAGGATTAAATCAACTGGACAAGGCTAAAGAATCTTATGAGAATTGCCACCGAATTGCACTCAAAGTTAACCTGACATTTGAAATTGCTAAGTCAGCCAACGAGCTTGGTGCATTACATAAAATAAGAAAAGAATTTGAAAAATCACTTGCTTATTATCAAACAGCTGAGAAATATGCGAAAGACAGTGAAGATCAAGAGGTGTTGAAAGATACCTACAGCGGTTTGTATCAGTTATACTATGAAAAAAATGACTTTAAAAATGCAAAACTTTACATGGGTAAATATTTTGAAGCATTTGAAGAATACAACCGTTCTGCGCATGCTGCGGAAGTGAGTAAAAACGAATTAGCTTACCAGTTTAAAAGTAAAAGTGAACAAGATAGTTTAAAAAATGCTGAAAAAGAAAAAGTAACCAAAGCGCAATTGTTAGCCAATAAAGCACAAATTGAAAAAGACAGATTATTAAAAATTGGATTAACATTACTTTCTATCTTATTAGTACTGTTTGGTTATTTTATGTACAATCGATTTAAACTCATCAAAAATCAGAATATTATCATAGAACAAAAAAACAAGGAAACCGAAATTCAAAAAAATGAAATTGAAAACAAGAATAAAGAAATTTTAGACTCCATTAATTACGCCAAAAGAATACAGCAAGGTTTATTGGAAAACAAAAGGCAATTAAATGGTTGTTTTCCTGATAATTTTATCTATTTCAATCCAAAAGATATAGTAAGTGGTGATTTTTACTGGACAACACTCACAAAAAATTCCAAAGAAGAAGACGTGTTTTATTTAGCATGTTGTGATAGTACAGGGCATGGCGTGCCGGGAGCTTTTATGAGTTTACTAAACATGGCTTTATTTAGCGAGGCTATTAACGAAAAAAAACTAATTGAACCGAATGTTGTATTCAATCATATAAGGGCGCGCTTAATTGAATTAATTGGTTCAGACGGACAACAGGATGGATTTGACGGAACACTCATTGCCTTTAACTTATCCACCAAAAAAATTACTTATTCCTCTGCCAATAATGGAGGCTTATTGGTAAAGGCAGATAAGAGCATTGTAGAATTTGAATACGATAAAATGCCGGTAGGAAGAGGAATTATTGAAAAAGGATTTTCCATGTTTGATTTGGATTACCAGAAAGGTGATACTTTATATCTTTTTACTGATGGTTATGCCGACCAGTTTGGTGGACCATCAGGCAAAAAATTTAAGTATAAAAAATTGGTTGAAACCATTTTAACTGCTAATGATTTAAGCTTAAACAAACAAGCCGCTTACTTTGACGAAGTTTTTGAAGGCTGGCGAGGTAAGCTGGAACAGATAGATGATGTTCAGCTAATTGGTGTGAAGTTATAGTTCAAGGCAAGCTTCTATATGTTAGATTTATTTACCTAACACTAATAATTAACTAAAACACATTCGATTTGATTAATCAGCCCCTTTCAGAATTACTGAAATAATCAATCTATTAAAAGATTATTAAACTATTTAAAAAAATCACTATATTTAAGTAGTAATGCCGAATCGCCATTTACAAACTGGAATTTCAGATTATCCGTTTTATTCGAAGGATGAAATTATTACAGAAATAACAACCTCAACTGCCAGGATGAGATTGTTATCGAATAATATCATTCATTACACTTATTTTAGAGATAGTTATGTTGATGTTGCAGAGCACATTGATAATCATAATGCATTAGTCAAAATTGCAAGAATTGCCAAACACCCTTTACTTATTGATGCTTTTGACCACACAACAATTAGCTCAGATGCGCGAAACTTAATACGAAGTTTGGAACCTATAACGCCAATTCTGGCAAGAGCTATAGTAACTGAATCCTTAGCCCTAAAGCTTATTATTTCCTTCTTTAAAAATATAAATAAAGCTATTTATCCTCTTGAAGTTTTTAATAATTATGAGAAGGCAAAAAATTGGCTTCTTAGGTTATAAATTTTAGGATATTATTATTTTACAACTATGATTGCAAAAAGTCCTTTAAGTAGTTAATCCTTTTTAAGGGAGAGGACGGTAATCTTTAGTTTCTATCAATTTGTATTTCTAATTGAAATATTATTACAACTCCGAAATCACCAACTTCTCTTTCATTCGAATGCCTTTTTCTGTTCGCTCTACACTAACACATTCAATTTGTGCATCGTGTTCAAAATACAATAACCAGTTTTGTTCAACTGCCTTTTCCAATACTTCTTTTTTCTCTTTTAAGGTTTCCAAAGGTCGCATGTCATAACCCATTACATAAGGTAATGGCAAGTGTGCAGCACTTGGTATTAAATCTGCCATATAGGCAATGGTTGTGTTTTTATAACGAATAACCGGTAATTGCATGGCCTCTGTGTGGCCGTAAACATTGATAAAACTGAGCTCCGGTAACAAACTCTCATTCATTAAATCAATAAACTTTAACTGTCCGCTTTCTTGAATAGGTAAAATATTTTCCTTTAAAAAACTTGCTTTTTCCCTTGCATTTGGATTCATTGCCCAGTCCCAGTGCTTAGAATGACTGTAATAGTGCGCATTTTTAAAGGTAGGTTCATAGCCTGTTTTAGCAGCATTATGCTGGATGGCTCCACCGCAATGGTCAAAATGCAAATGTGTTAACACAACATCTGTAATGTCATTAGTTGTAAATCCATATTTATTAAGATTTGATTCTACTGAATCATTGCCATGTAAATAATAATATCCAAAAAACTTATCGTCTTGCTTGTTACCCATACCGGTATCCACCAAAATTAATTTGTTGCCACATTCAATCAACAAACAACGCATTGCCCAACTGCACATGTTGTTTTCATCTGCCGGGTTAAGTTTGTTCCATATTGATTTTGGAACAACGCCAAACATAGCTCCCCCGTCTAATTTAAAATTTCCGGCGTTTATTGAATATAACTGCATAAAACTGTATTATTTCTACAAATTTAATTGTCTTATTGAGTTAAACAATATCTGACTTTGCTTGTTTTATCATAAGAATTAACACAATTTACAAATCCCCAGATACAATGATAATTTGTAAATCCCGTTAACCAATTTATTTACTATATTTGTATACACATGGAAATTGTAAAAGGTAGTGGTTTTGTACCCGGTGAGTTACTCGCAAAAATAAACTCACCTGCCGATTTAAAAAAGCTTGACGAAGATCAATTAGAACAGATTTGTTCTGAAGTTCGTCAATACATTATTGATTTAGTTTCCGTAAAGGGTGGGCATTTTGGCGCTTCTTTGGGCGTAGTTGAGTTAACCGTAGCCCTCCATTACATTTTTAACACCCCGTACGACCAATTAGTGTGGGATGTAGGTCATCAAGCATACGGACACAAAATCTTAACCGGTCGTCGTGATATTTTTCATACAAACCGTATTTACAAAGGTATTAGTGGTTTCCCTAAGCGTAGCGAAAGTGAGTATGATACATTTGGAGTTGGACACTCTAGTACAAGTATTGGTGCTGCCTTGGGGATGGCAGTAGCAAGTAAATACCAGCATTTAAATGATAAACAACACATTGCCGTTATTGGTGATGGAAGTATGACAGCCGGTATGGCGTTTGAGGCGCTTAACCACGCCGGTGTTGAAAATGCTAACCTTTTGGTGATTTTGAATGACAATTGCATGAGCATCGACCCAAATGTTGGTGCTTTACGTGAATATTTAACTGATATTACTACTTCCCACACCTACAACAAAGCAAAAGATAAGGTTTGGGAATTGTTAGGTAAAATCAGCAAATTCGGGCCAAATGCGCAGGAGATTGCCAGCAAGGTAGAAAATGCTGTTAAAACAAGCCTTTTAAAGCAAAGTAACCTATTTGAAAGCTTAAAATTCAGATATTTTGGTCCGGTAGATGGACATGATGTTGTAAGGTTAACCAAAATACTAGCAGATTTAAAGGATATCCCTGGCCCTAAATTATTACATGTTCTTACTAAAAAAGGAAAAGGTTATAAATTCAGTGAAGAAGGAAATGAAACAATTTGGCATGCACCTGGGGTTTTTAATAAAGAAACCGGTGAAATCATTAAAGTAGTTCCTAAAAATCCTCAGCCACCCAAATACCAGGATGTTTTTGGACACACCATGGTTGAATTGGCAGAAATGAACTCTAAAATCATGGGTATCACACCTGCAATGCCAACTGGTTGTTCTTTAAACATCATGATGAAAGCAATGCCGGACAGAGCGTTTGATGTGGGTATTGCCGAACAACATGCTGTTACATTCAGTGCAGGTTTGGCAACACAAGGCATGGTGCCTTATTGCAATATTTATAGTTCATTCATGCAACGCGCCTACGATCAAGTGTTGCACGATGTGGCCCTACAAAATTTAAAAGTTATTTTCTGTTTAGATAGAGGTGGTTTAGCCGGAGCAGATGGCCCTACTCACCATGGAGCTTTTGATATTGCTTACTTCAGATGTGTGCCAAACATGATTGTGAGCGCACCAATGAATGAGGAGGAGTTAAGGAATTTAATGTATACTGCTCAATTGGATGAGGTTAAAGGTTCTTTCAGCATTCGTTACCCTCGTGGTAATGGTGTGATGGTGAACTGGAAAACGCCATTTCAAAAGATAGAAATTGGTAAAGGCCGTAAACTAAAATCAGGCTCAGGAGATGGTAAAGATGTTGCGATTTTATCTTTAGGACATCCGGGTAATTTAGTTACCAAAGCAATTGAAACTATAGAATCAGAGAATATTAGCCCTGCACATTACGATATGCGTTTTGCAAAGCCAATTGATGAAGAACTATTACATGAAGTATTCAGTAACTATAAAAAAGTAATTACAGTTGAAGATGGCTGTATTATGGGTGGAATGGGTAGTGCAGTTTTAGAATTTATGGCAGACCATGAGTATTCAGCTAAAGTTGTTCGTTTAGGAATTCCTGACAAATGGATTGAACATGGCGAACAATCTGAATTATATGAAGAGTGCGGATTTTCTCCTGCAAAAATAGTATCCGAGGTTAAACAAATTTTGGAGGCACCTCAACGAAAAGTGCAAGAACCAAAATTAAAAGGCGCTTAAACTACTTTTTTAACGTAGCTTAAATCATTTTTAAAAAAGCAACTTCTTTCTGCGTTAAAAAGCGGTATTTACTTCTTGGTAAGTCTTTCTTGGTAAGTCCTGCAAAAGTTACACGATCTAATTTCATTACATCGTAACCTAAGTGCTCAAATATTCTTCTTACAATTCGGTTTCTTCCACTGTGAATTTCAACACCAATCTCTTTTTTGCCTTCGCCAACATAGGCTAAATCATCCACCTGAATAAAACCATCTTCCAACTCCAATCCTTCTTGTATTTGATTAAAGTCATCAGTACGCAATGCTTTATTTAAACTTACGTGGTAGATTTTTTTAATATCGTTTTTAGGGTGCGTTAATTTTTTAGCAAGCTCACCATCATTTGTAAGTAATAATACACCAGTAGTATTTCTATCTAAACGACCTACTGGATAGATACGCTCGCTGCATGCATTGGCAACTAAATCCATAACAGTTCTGCGCTCCTGAGGATCATCCGTAGTAGTAATGTAATCTTTTGGTTTATTTAAAAGCAAATACACTTTGCGTTCACTTTTAACTTTGGCATCAGCATAAGTTACAACATCACTTGCTTTAATTTTATATCCCATCTCCGTTACCGGAACACCATTTACCTTTACTGCCCCACTCTTAATTAAAACATCTGCATCTCTTCTTGAAGCAATTCCAGCATTGGACAAATACTTATTTAATCTGATTAAATCTTCTGAATCTTTATTTCGTTTAGATGAACCAACTTTGGGTTTCTTAAAATTCTTTTTATCAAAGCGATCCTTATCAAATGATTTTGTTTCTCCGAATTCTTCGTAACCTATTCGTTTTTGACTCTTTAATCCATCTTCATTATCTACAAATTTTTTTGCAGGTTGAAATTTAGACTTTTTAGAATAATCACGCTCAAAAGGACGCTTAGGTTTATCACTTGAAAAACCAGGTTTATCAAATTTACCCTGGTTACTACGAAGTTCTTTGTTTTTTGTAAAAGAACGTTTTGCCTTATAATTTTCACGGGCACTTTTAGTCTCTTCTCCGGTGTTTTCACCCTTTTTAAAGGCCTTTTTATAACTTTTACTGTACTCGCTAGTTTCGTCAGAATAAGAATCTACCCTGTCCTTATAGGATTTGTATGGCTTTTTCTCGTCGTTAGAACTATATCTTTTTTTAGCGTAACCATCAGAACCTGTTTCTCGATTATTTCTGTATGATTTATCTTTACCACCACTGAATTTTTTACCTTCAAAGTCTCCGTCTCTTTTACTCTTGTAATTGCTTGAACCACCCTTTTTAAAGTTGGTATCATCACCGGTATTTTTATGGTAAGGCTTTTTGAAATCTCCGCTATCCGAATATTTTTTTTCACCTGACTTGAAAGGCTTTTCTCTTGATGAATCAAATGAACGTTTTGCACCTTTTTCAGGTTTAAAGGATTTTTTATAGCCGCCATCAGTCTTTTCACTTCCTCGGAATCCTTCTCCCTTTGGTTTAAAATCTCTTGATGAGCTGCTGAAACGTCCGCCACTCTGTTTTCCTTTGTTTTTTTCGGTTCTCCCTGTGTTTCGTTTACCTGAATTATAAGCCATTTGACAAATATACGCTTATTTTTTGGCATAATTTTTTTTGATTAACCTATTTTGGCAAGGAGCCTATTGAATAGTGTTTACCTTTGCGCCGATGAAAAAACTAGTTTATAACCTCTTCTTTTTTCTCTCTAAACACCCACTAACATACCTTATTATTTGGTTCGTAGTTATTCTTGGCCTTTGCTCAATGCCAGGACAGTATATACCTTCTACCGATTTTTTTGAGTTACTAAAATTTGATAAATGGGTGCATGCCGGTATCTTTTATGTGCTCATGCTGCTTTGCTTAAATACTATCTATACTAATCGTTTAAATAGTGTTTACGTTCTTATTTTCATGGCACTTTGTATTTCTTACGGAGGGCTATTAGAGATTATGCAAGCTAAACTCTTCAGCAACCGAAGTGCAGATGTTTTAGATTTTATTGCGAATAGCTTTGGTTGTTTGGCAGGATTTGCTTTTCATTATTTTTATTTAAGAAAACAAGTAACACAATGGGATTTTTTAAATAAGGAGTCGAATAAATAAAATAGTAATTTTGTGTCATGTCTTTATTAGCTTTAATATCATCACTAGTGTCTGTTTTAAATCCAATTGGAGCAGTACCTATGTTTATTTCTTTTACAAGTAACCGAACACCTGAAGAAATAAAAAAGATTTCTATTAAATGTACCTTTTATGTTTTTTTGATTTTGATTGTTGCGTTTGTATCAGGTAATGTTATTATTGATTTCTTTGGGATTTCTATTCATAGCATGAAGGTAGCGGGCGGCATCATTATGTTGTTAAGCGGAGTTTCATTCATCAATAACAAACGCGATACACATAAAGGTATTAATCAAAAAGTAAAAATGGAAGCAATTGAAAAGGAGGATATTTCATTTACTCCACTTGCGATGCCGCTGCTAGCTGGACCCGGAAGTATGTCTTATTTAGTTTCACTAAATTTTGCTGATAAAAATTTGAGCCAAATACTAACTGTTTTTCTTGCCATTTTTCTTGTTTGCAGCATCATTTTAGTTATCCTTTTAAGTTCAAGGTATTTTGCAAAATTAATTGGCACATCCGGGTTAATGGCATTATCAAGACTAATGGGCTTTTTTGTTATGTGTATTGGCGTTGAGTTAATTTACACAGGAGTAAAACATTTTGTAATGCAGCCATAATACACAATGAAATTATCAATTGTAAATTATACTAATACATTACCATTTCGTTGGGCATTGCATTCATCCGAACTGATAAAAAAAATAGAATTGCAAGAAGACATTCCGAGTATTTGCGCTCAAAAATTAAAATATCATCAGGTTGATATAGCACTTGTACCGGTTGCATTGCTAAGTGAATTAAGCACTTATCACATCATAACAGATTTTTGCATTGGTGCACTTGAGAAAGTAGATAGTGTGAAGCTCTACTCTCAAAAACCTATACATGAATTAACAGAGATACTTTTAGACTACCAATCCAAATCATCTGTTACCTTAATTAAGATATTGTGCAAAGAGTATTGGAAAGTCAATTTAAATTTTGTTCCTGCCAATGTTGGATTCGAGGATAAAATAAGTGGTTCAACCGGTGCGGTAATTATAGGCGACAGAACCTTTGGGTTAGGCAACAAATATCAGTTTGAATACGATCTGGCTGCTGCCTGGTTTGATTTAACTAAACTTCCCTTTGTTTTTGCTGTTTGGGTAGCTCATTCAAAACCATCTGATGAGTTTATTCAGGAATTTAATTCTGTTTTGAAACACGGTATTTTAAATATTGAATTAGCTGTTGACAATAGTAAGGTTAATTATGACAAACAATTTGTAAAAGATTACTTAACTAAAAGTATTAGTTACAACCTGGATGAAAAGAAAAAAAAGGGGTTAAAATTATTTTTAAATAAAATCAAGGAATTAAACTTGGTTTAAACCCATTGCCTACTATCACTTTTAATTTATTATGTTGGCACTTATAAGTCATGTTGCCGCTCATTTCAGCCGGCTCCCCATCATAATGAATGGTAGTATTAGCACTTTCAATAATTGATAATTCATTCGTAACAAATGTTTCAATGTATTTACTTTGATGTGCCTTCTTACTAATAATTTTAAGGAATAAAGAAACAGCGCCGAAAACACCAGTAGGTCTTAGTATAACTAAATGAAACTGCCCATCTTGTAAGTTGGCCTGTGGTGCTATGTAAAATTCATTTCCATATTGACCGGCATTAGCTATTGTAATTAAAAAAGCTTTGCGTTTAATTATTTCACCATTTAAACTGATTACATAGCTTTTTCCTTTGTACTTTAGCAATTCTCTTACTGTAATTTTCACATAACTTTGCAAGCCTCTTTTAATAGAAGTGGCAAATAAATTTCCAATATGCGCATCAAATCCAATTCCACTGGTACAGAAAAAAGGGCGCTCATTAACTAAACCATAATCAATTACTTCGGTTTTACCCGCTGCAATTTGTTTAATCACTTCACTTACGTTCATGGATAGTTTTAAACTTCTGGCTAAACCGTTTCCACTGCCCGCTGGAACAATTCCAAATGTGATGGATGTATTAATCAAACTGCTTGCTACTTGATTAACTGTACCATCGCCACCCACAGCAATCACATCGGTATAATCCTGTGAATGCAAAATATCCAACACTTCTTTAAAATGATTTTTATCCTTCCAAATTACAATTTGGTAATAAACATCCTTTGGAAACTCGTTGTTTATAGTTTCAATTAATTTATCTGAAATCTTTTTACCTGCATTAGGATTAACAATGAATAATAGTTTTCTAGCCATATTTTTTATGGAACAAATAAAAGAATAAATAATTATACTATTTACTCAATAAATTTAAAATTACAACTAAAACTTTTAATAGTGATATTTTGTGTGTCATATTTAGATATTTGTTATTTCATAATATATTTTCTCCTTAGCGGTTCCAACCCAGTTTCTAAAGTGCGAATTATCATAAACCTTATTTTTTGTATAATTTATCAAATTGGATAGATTGAATGAATTATCATAAATACCGGCTCCGGCCTTGGCAGCATCACGCGAATTACAAAATTGTTCGAAATGGCCTTCAATAGGAACAAGCAACACAGGTTTGCCAAGATACATTGCCTCGCAAACACTTTCAAAACCAGCTGTGCTAGCCAGTCCTATAGAAGCACTCATTTTCTCTAAAAACAATTTATCGTTGATGGCATGCAACATTAAATTGGAATTATTATATGGAAATAGCTCCATTAATTTTTCTGGAGAATCCGTAAAGCAGTGTATCTTCACATCAGAATTCTCTTTATGCCATTGTATCAAATCCTCGTAATAGCCATTGTTAACCAAGTAAACTAAAAAGTAATCTTGAGGATTTGTTGGCAATTCAAATATTTCTTTCCTTAATAATGGTGGAACTACCACTACGTCATCATGATGCGTATAAACCTTGTAAAAAGATAGTGCCAAGTTTTTACTGGAGCCTTTTGATGTTAACTTGGTATAAAACTTAATAGCTAGTTTATCAAAAAAATATCCTTTCGGAAATTCGAAATCAGGATGGTAGTATATGTACTGATGGGCAATACATACCATTTTAGTCGTTGGTTTATAAAAACGATAATATAAGCCCATCAACAAATCAAAAAAGTTAATAATAACATCAGGCTGATGCTCCTTAACGATAGCATCAATTTTATCAAGCGACGATTTAAACGTTTTAAGCTTTAACAAATTATGAATAACCGATTTACCAATATTGATGGATTTATTTTTTTTATCTGAAACAAAATTTGGACTTACCAAATTAAAAATTGGAGCTTTAATTTTTTTATGAAAAAATTCAGGTGTATCTCTTTTTCCACTTGAGCCAAGAATAACAGCACAAACAGTATTCCCTTGCTCAATCAATAAATCGTACAAAGTCATGGCTTGTGTCATATGTCCTCTACCCTCTCCTTGAACCACGAGAAGATATTTTTTTGAATCTGAATTATCCATTTATTGAAACTCCTTCCGGTAAAATATTTTTTATGCTTTTAACTTTCTCTAATTTTTCTGATTGAATCTTTTGAAACTCAACCAACCAATCTTGATAATAAACTATTTTCCAATTTCCTTCTACATCTTCAACTAATGCCGTTAAACTCTCTACCCAATCACCACTGTTTAAATACTCTATGCCATCAATCATTTTAATAGCCGGTTGATGAATATGACCGCAAATAATCCCGGCGCATTTGCGTGCTTTAGCTACACGAGCCAGTTCACTTTCATAGTCAGAAATAAAAGAAACAGCTGACTTTACTTTAGCCTTTACAACCTGAGAAAGTGAATAATATGGCAATCCCTTTTTTTCTCGATAATTATTATAGTGACGATTTAACCATAACAAAAAGGTGTAACCAACATCTCCAAGCTTTGCTATCCACTTTAATTTTGTGGTAACATTATCAAAAATATCGCCATGGGTAACAAAATACTTTTTATTTACCCCGTAGTGAACATGGTGGCGCTTAATTTTAAAATTAGCCAGCGAGAATGGTAAAATTTCATCAAGAAAATCATCGTGATTTCCCCTTAAATAAATAATCTCTTCGCATTTGGCCTTTGCAATAAGATTTATAACGTATTTAAAAAAATTACTGTGTTGCTTTTTCCACTTGCCACTTTTTCTGAGTTGCCATCCATCAATAATATCACCATTTAATATAAGTGTTTCACATTTATGATGTTTTAAAAAGTGTACTACTTCCTTTGCCTTACTGGCTTTGATTCCAAGGTGAATGTCTGATAATACGATGGTTTTGTAAAAGGTTTTCATTAAATAATTACGTTACAAAACTCTTATTATTCTTCCCTAATCTAATTAACGTATGTTTAAATTAAAATTAATAAATATGCTTCGTTTCTTTGCTGGATACATTGTAAGATGTATTGAATGTTAGCTGAATGTTATATTAACAAATTCGCGTTAATATTCTCCGCCAATTTTTCTTTTTTCGTAACCTTCAATTAATGGCAATTGCTTAGGCGCTTGAATTGTGGTTAATGGCTTATTTAATGTTTTCAGAAATGAAATTAAAACCTTTATTTCATATTTAGTTAGCTTAAGGGAGTCAAAAGGTAAAGTTTGATTTGATAAAGTTATCCCTTGACCTTTGCCGCCACCATTATTATAAAAATCCACTACCTCGTTAATGGTTTTCAAACTTCCATTATGCATGTATGGTCCGGTATATTCATAATTTCTTATGCCAGGAGTTTTAATTGCATGTAGATGGATTAGGTTTTTTGAAATCAAAAATCTTCCCGAATCAGAGGCAATGACATTAGAGTTTTTGCGCTCACCAACTCCAATCACTTCAAACTCATTATCATTGTAAAAAGGCGGTGGCGATCCATTAAATAATGGAAAAAAATGACATGACCCACATAATGCCTTACCTCCAAAAATAGTATACCCTTTTATTTCTTCCTTTGTTAAGGCATTTAAATTTCCTTGCAAATAAGAATCAATAGGCAGATTTTGGTAAACGAAAGTTCTCTCAAACTCAACAATTGATTTTAGTATAGCATAATATGTTATCAAGGTATCTTCGGAGCCTTTGAAAGCGTTAGCAAACAATTTACGATACTCGTAGCTTTTTCTTAATTTGGCAACCAAAGTCTCAGGCTTTGAATTCATTTCCCTTTCGTTGGTTAGTACAGCATGCAATTGGTCTTCGAGTTGAGTGCTTCTACCGTCATGAAAAAATAATTTCTGAAGAGACACATTTAATAAACTTGGTGTGTTAATTTTCAAGTCACCTTTAAAATTAAATTCCTTGTTGGATTTTACATTAGACGCTAAACTTTTATTAATCTGATGACATGATGCACAAGCCCTCTTTTCATTTCCAGATAAAATTGGATCAAAAAAAAGAATTTTCCCTAATTCTATTTGTTGTCGAATCTTTGCTGTGTCGATGCTATAATTTCGAAAATAATTTAAATTTAGCCATGTATTTGAATACATTTGTTGCTCCCTGATATTGATGGCATATGATGTAGGTTCTAATCGAGATTCTTTAGAATAATAACTGAAGAGATTCTTGTATAATGGCTTAATATGATTTGTTATAAAAAATAATCTGTCAAATTGCTCATAATTATTATTCTGATTTATATACTCCAAAACTGAATTAATAATATACCTCGTTTGTTTTGCAAGTGATGGGTCTAATATCTGACACACCTCTTCAATGCCCTCCATTGAACTTTTTAACTCATTCAATGCATTTTTTTCAATCGTAGAATCATACCCATTTAAATGCATGGAAACTATCCTGTATAAATTCAAACGCAACATATCTACAATTGTAGACTGTTGATTTATTATTGATTTATTTCGTTTTATTATTGATTTTAAGGTTTCAATCAATAGATCAATTTCAAAATTGATTTCATTTTGCCTTTCAATATCATAATTATTTACGAATTCCTCAATTACCTGATAACCATGAGGTGAAATAGTTTTAAAATTATACTCTGCTTCTGCCTTAGGCACTAGTGGCCCATTAATGAAGTATTTGCTATAAAACGGAAAATGATACTCGAGGTAAAACTCTACTTTTTTATAATTGATTCTTGCCTTTCTGTAAGTATCAATTAAGAGGCTTTTATCTTTATTTTGTTTTATAAGTTCTTTTAAATCACTTAATTGTTGAATTTGATTTATAAGATTTTTTTCAATTATGTTATTAAACTTAGCTTCTTCCGATAATTCTATGTGTTTAAAAGAGTTAAAACAGAAAAATAAAATCGTTAGTAAGGAAAATTCTAAAATTAGAAAATAAAATCGGTTCAAATTCACAAATATTCTCTTATACTGGAGTTCGCTATAATTTTAATGAAATAATTTAAAGCAGACTATGGTTAAATAGCCATTTAGTGTTTAACAAATTTGAAACTCTTTGAGGATTTGCCATCAGAAACTTTTAAAAGGTATGGTCCATTTGCCAACTGAGTAATATCCAAATGGTATTTTTCCAAATTACTTTCATCTACCGTGTATGACTTACTTATCAGCATTTTACCTTCAATAGAAAAAACAGAAATCGTAACAACGCCTGTAATTTGATTTTGCATTTGAACTGTTAAATACTCTTCGCTTGGGTTTGGATATACGGATAATACAATAGGAGAAGAATCCATGCCTTGTAAAGACGTTGAGGTATTGGTAATTAAAGCACGAGGGCACTGAGGCGCATAAATATATTGAATATTTGATCTTGGTATAGCTGCAGAATTATTAGAAATTAAAAAACGTTGAAGGTTATTTACGTAAAATGATTTTGCGTGATTAAAAGAAGTTGACTTAGTATCTAAAGTATTTACATTAAACCAATCTGCTTGCGTTCTGTTTTGATTAACATCCATAATAATATAACCATGCTCGGTTAAATCAACATACTTTATATGACTATTTGCAGCTTGAATAGCTGATGCACCGATTGGTAAGGAGCTTCCTGGAGAAGTAACACTGGAACATACAAATTCAACCCCTGCACTTCCCGCACCGGTGCTTGAATTATATGTTGGCAGGGGCAAATCGTTTGCCCAAGCTGTATGTATGTCGCCAGTTATCACAACAAAATTGCTGATATTATTGGTTATAACATGGTTTAAAACTCTATCCCTCTCTGCGGGATAACCATCCCATTGATCTCCATTAACCGCTACCCCAAATACTTTTAAAGGTGCCATCATTACTTGTTGACCAAGGACTTTCCATTTTGAAGTGCTATTACTTAATTTTGACGAAAGCCAATTAAATTGCGTTGTACCAAGTAATTGTCTGCTCGCGCTGTTAACAGTTGCTCCTGTAGTACCAGCCTGCAAGTCCCTTCCTTCAACCCTTGTATCAAGCATCATTAATTCTATTAAATTACCGTATTTTATCGATCTATAAATTTGATAAGGATTGGTAGTACCAGTAACTCTTATTGGCAGCCATTCAAAATAAGCTTTTTGAGCTACTTGCTTTCTTGCACTCCACAAGCCTTCACTGGGTTGATGATTCTGGGCACCATTCATCCATGCATCATTAGTGAATTCGTGATCATCATAAACACAAATGAATGGAAACTGTTGATGTAATTTCTGTAAATCATCGTCTAATTTATAGCTTGAATAACGCATTCTGTAATCAGCTAGAGAAACGATTTCATTTGCGGGTGACCATTGCCTGTTGACATTTGAATTTGGTGAATAACCACCCGTGTTATATTCATAAATATAGTCACCTAAACAGATAACTGCATCAAAATCATTTCTTTGAAACAAACTACCATAAACATTAAACCAGCCTGCTTCAAAATTAGCACAAGAGGTGATCGCAAATCTTAAACTATCACAAGCTCCAATTGGATTGGTTTTAGTTCTACCCCTTGGTGATAATTTATTGTCAACTTGAAACTCATAAAAATAAAATGTATTAGGATTTAAGCCATCTACATCCACCTTAACTGTATAATCAGAACTTGAATCGGTTAGAAGTGCTCCGGACTTAACAACATTTACCATTCCTGTATCAGTTGCAACACGCCAAGAAACAGCTATCGAATTAAACATTTGACTGGGTTCTGGTGTAACTCTTGTCCAAATGATAACTTTGTCATGTAGCGGATCACCAGAAGCCACGCCATGATAAAAAGGTTTTAAACAACTTTGAACACTCACAGAATGTTTAAATTGTGCGAATAAATTACTATTTGATAAGATCGATAAAAGTAATAGTATATATAATTTTAATTTCATCTTAATTTTTAATTAGTTTTTGCATTACAGTTACATCAGAAGATATCAATTTGAGAAAATAAACACCATTATTTAAATGACTTAGGTTTATTACTTGCTGATCAACTTTACTCAGCATACAATCAGTAACAAAAACCTCTTTACCGTTAATATCTGATACGATTATTTTTCCTGAGTGATCATTTAAATACTGAGGGTACTTAAATTTAATATTCAAAAAATCATGCGTTGGATTAGGAAAAATAGATAACTCATGGTATTTAGTATACTCAGATAGTGAAGTGTTGAAATTACAAATCACACTGTATGTTCCTGGTAATCCATTTGCAAAACCTGTGCCACCTGTAACGTTTGTAACCGGACTAATGGTATTTCCTTGACAACTTGCTGCGAAAATTTTAATTCGTCCTCCGCCACCTGCTCCACCTGAATTTCCAGTAGCTCCATCTCCACTTTTGAGTGTTTGAGTACCACATAATAAGGCGCTATAATTACAAGTAATGCCGGTACCGGCTTGTCCACCTAAACCACCATTTCCACCCTTGGCATTTAATGAGCCATTTATATTTATAAAATTATAACATTCTAAAAGAATTCCTCCACCGCTGCCTCCGCCACTTCCAGCGCCTGATCCTGCGCCGCAAGATAATGTTGCTTCTCCGCAATCATCACATCCATCGGAGCAGCATTTAGCTGTAGCGTTGCCATTTCCGCCACTTCCACCGTTACCACCATTTGAACCGTTTACCAAAATTGAACCACTGATTATCAAAGTATCCTGAGCACTTATTTTAACTAAGCCACCGCCATTTCCTCCTTTAGCACCATTATTTCCTATGTTAAATGAACGTGCACCTCCTCCAGCACCTCCTCCGCCACTTCCTAAATCAATGTCATTTGAACCTGCTGTTCCATAAGTGTTACCTGCAATTGCACCTGCTCCTCCATTTCCTTGAACAACAGCATATCCTGTTGATACATTTACTCCGGTGGCTGTATAAGAATTTGTACCATTTCCACCAGCTCCGCCGCTACTGCCTTTACCGCCATAACTTCCTCCCGAGCCACCACCTCCGCCGCCTGCGCTTCCTATCATTCCAGCTTCATCATTATTACTTAAACATTGTTGTTTTGGGCCTGAACCACTACTACCATTTGCACCAGCGAGGCCAGCTCCCATGCCAAAGCCGTTAAGCCCTGCTTTACCACCTTCAAGTGTAATTTGACCGGTATTATCTTTATTATTGCAAGAAGTTAAAGAAACCTGATCGCCGGTTAAACTTGTCACACTGCTGCCGCCAACACCACCAATACCACCTGTCTGACCCGCATCATTAGCATCAATTGTACCGTTTACGATAACTGTTTTCGCATTAATTTCTAATTTACCGCACGTGTTATTAGCGTATTTATTTACAAAAACTGTTATACCTGAAGGAATAATAAATCGGCCTGAAACATTGTAGGTCCCAGATAATATGATACTACTTGATACTACATAATCACCATTAATTGCAGTGAGTGTACATTGTGACCAACAGCATTTTGCTGCAATTAAAAGACATAAGGTAAAAATCTTTAGTTTCATAGTTTAGTTATTTATTAGTATTTTTTTTACGATTATTTGTTTATTAGCCAATGAAAATCGCAGAGCATATGTACCTCCGCTTAAACCAATTGGTAGGATAATTTCTTTTTTATCAAACCCTTTTTCCAGCAATTTGCATTCGAAAACCTTACCATTACTTGCAACAAGATCTACTTGAGAAATTTGAATATCCGGCAAGTGGGAACAAGAAATAGTTTGTAACTCTGATGGAACTATAACCGGGTAAATAAAAATTTTAGCATTTTCATAAGATGAAGTTGAATTAAAACCTGTAGAGCCGCAATTAGCAGGAGGAAGAATATTTATTTCAAACGTATCTTTAATACAACTTAATGCATCATATGCGTAGTAAATTGTAGAAACAGCAGGATTTACGACAATTGAATTTTGATTTACACCCAATGGGAACCATTGCACATTTTCAGGCCATGAAGCTGTTAACGTTGTTGATTGATTTGGGCATATAGAAAAAGTTGTTTTCTTCCCAGCGTTTTTAACAATTGTAAATTTATCAAGCACGTTACCGGTTGTTCCAATAAATTTAGCATCCAAACGATTATTATTAAATTCCAATAACATACTTCCAAGATTTGTATTGGTAGAATAATACATTGCAGGGTGAGGCCAACCGCTTGATGTTCCGCTTAATTTACCGGAACACCCGCAAACAGTATATACTGCACCTTTGTTTGCCTTTGACACATTTGTAATCTTTTGATACGGACAATTTGTAGGATAGCTGCCGCTTCCCGCGTCCAACTTCATATTTGCTTGTAATGAACCGGAGTTTCCATAATGACCATTTAACAAATAAGATCTTTCGTAACAATGACTATGCCCATTTAAAACTAAATCAACACCGCCAGTTTCTAAAATAGGCAATATATTTTGTCTCATGTCAACCAATTCTCCATCAAGAAAATTTGAATTATCTGAATTATGACTTCCTTTGGTATACGGCGGATGATGCCAGTAAGCTACAACCCATGGCAACGTATTCGCCGTTAAATCAGCAGTTAACCATGTTGCCATTGGACCTCCTGCACTTCGGCTTTGATCATATGAATCCAGTGAAATAAAATGCACGTTTCCATAGTTGTAAGAATAATAAGCCTCTGTGCCTGAGGGAACTCCACCAGCTTCTCCGGATTTAGGTAATGAAAAAATATCAAAATAGGCAGGTGAAGGAGAAAATGGAATGTTATGGTTGTAATCATGGTTACCGGGTGCAGGCCATGTTACAACTCGCTTCATTTCATTCATGTAGCCATTTGGTGAAAAAACATTCGTTTGATACTCGCTATCAAACCCACCTTCATATGCATTATCACCAAGCCAAATCCAGCCATCAACATGGCTAGAACCTATATAACTTAAAAAGCCATCGCGTGCGCTTGCCTGATTGGAATTGCCTGTTCCTGCATCACCAACAACCCAAAAATTATATTTATTATTTGTTCCGGTTACCGGGCTAGTTTTAAAATAAACTGAAGAGCTGGCGGCAGATAGTGTGGAACCAGAAGCTCCTATAATATAGTAATATACGGAGGAAGGATTTAAACCGGTTATCTTAACTTCATGATTAGTTGTTATTGAAGGGTCGGTTGCAACATTCGTTAATGAAGCAACACTTGAACCGTAAAACACTTTCGAATCGCAGGCTGTTGTTGTCCTCCATTTGATGATCATGGAGGAAGGAGTTCCGAGATTCAAATAAGGGCCTCTATCAACACTGTATGTTGGTGCAGTTGTGATCCCGTCCAATTTCAAGTTAAAACTAATATCAGAACTACTTCCACTTTCTTGATGAATTTCAACACAAATAATATTTGTGCCGGTATTTAAAATTAATGGGCTAACTAAGGATGAATTCCATGCGCTCTCTGATCCAAATGCTATTGCAGAATTCGCAAGCGTATTAAAAGATATAGGTCCGGATGGCAAATTGTCTCTCCAGACTTCAATCCCGTTAATGTAAACTACTGCTCCGTCATCTCTAACAACTTGCAAACTCAAACTACTTAAAGCTGCAGGATTAGTAACAGTAAAAGTTTTACGAAAATAAGTTGTAATGTGCTTACTTGAAGAGTTACTGCCAAAACTCACTACAGTTGCTTCATCACCATCACCATAGCCTAATTCCGCATTACCTGATGACCAAAAGGAATCATTATAACTTAAAGATAACCAGTTTGTAGATTGGTTTGAACCGTTATCCAAATACTTCCAATTACTACCTGAGGAAATAATTGACACTTGAGATAAAACACTTTTGAATGATATAATTGTAAAAAGTAAAATGCTACATAACCTCATTCAACAAAGATATTGACGAGCATGAAGCGAATAGTTAACTATTCATTATGAATTAGTTAGGAATTTGTAATTACAAAATTAAATAAATGTAATGATCACTCCTCCTTAAAAGGATTCCTTGGAATCCACTCCTCCGGTTGTAAAAATCTGATAAAGGATTTCTGAATGAGTTTTGAAAGCGTATTTTGTGCCTTGATATAACAAAATAGATCTTTTGGTTTGGCACCAATGGTTGTTTTAATTTCTGCTGCGGTACGACCAAGGTTTATATGATATTTACTTTTACTAAGTGCTGATGATATCAAATTACAAAGTGTATTCTGATATAATTCGTACTCCCTATTTAAAGAATAATCAATACCGATATAATGCGCCTCAAATTTATTGTTACCAAGTAGAAATGAACTATTAAATCCAATGAGTTTGTCGTTTAAAAAAAATCCCGTTAGACTAAACTTCTCGTTGAATATAGATTTACACTTACTGAAATAATCTTTAGGTAATTGCAATAATTTAAATTTTGCGCGCTCAAAAACTTGTAGGTACAAATCATTTATTGTTGCTTCATTTTCAACGATTTCCTTATAACTAAGTTGCTTAGTTTCAATGGAGGCGAATTTCTTTTGTATCGTTTTTGAACGGTTTCTGTATTTCTTGGAAAACAATTGAACATATCCTTCTAAGTCTTCAATTTGATTTGGAATTTCAACAATTAAATTTGGTTCAACCGAAAACATTTCATAGCCAGCTGATTTAAAGAGTTGTTTTGGTTTAAGCGGCTCCTCAAAATCTTTAATAAGAATGGCAGATAGCATCCCTGTCTTTTTTTCTTCGCCACTGATAACGTCCAACACTTTTATAACCAAATCATGCTTTACTTTTTCGCTAACCTCACCCTTAAAAATAAATCCATACTCACCCGAAACAATATTATTTCCACAGGTAAACAAGCGGAGCAAATTCTCATCTTTATTTTTATAGAGGTATTTCTCTAATAGCTTCAATGCTCCCGATTCATTCTCTTCTCGTTCATTTTTGATTAAATCGCCAAAAATGCCGGCATTAAAATCAGTTATCTGGCAATTGATAAAGCCAATTGGTTTTAAATCACTGTATACAATGCAATATCTTGTTTGCAACTTTGCATTAGTGCAAGCCTCTATTAAACTAAGATATTCCTTATTAAAAAAAACATGTTCCGAGTTAATGATTTGAGATAACTGTTTCTCTGGAATTGAACTCGCTCGATCAAAAAGTGTAAATGAATAGTTATCTTCTAACTTCCGATTAGGAGCAAATCGTTTTTTAGAATTAACTGGTTTACAAAAAAGAGCCATTCGCGTATAAAGGTAAAAAAAGCATTAAATTCCTTAGATAAACTGATTCAAAAAATTAAAAATTAACTATTTTTAATGTAAATTTATCAAATGAACTTTAAAATGAGTCCGGTAATAGACCAAGTTGGAATAGAAGAACGCGTTGCCCGTTTTAATACCAGGAGTATAAAAAAACAATCAAAAATAAGTGCATTAAAATTGGCACTCAACATGATTGATTTGACGACACTGGAAGGTAAAGACACGGAAGGTAAAATAATTCAAATGTGTCATAAAGCCATGCAACCTGGAGAAGGAATTGTAAACATACCAATGGTTGCTGCAGTTTGTGTTTACCCTACCTATGTTGCGCTTGCTAAAAAAACGCTCGGCAACAGTGGAGTAAAAGTAGCTTCTGTTTCAACAGCCTTTCCCAGCGGTAATTCTACACGAGAAATTAAACTTTTAGATACAAAATTAGCAGTGGATAGTGGCGCTGATGAAATTGATATGGTTATAAGTCGTGGCGAATTTTTAAAAGGAAATTACAACTTTGTGTTTGATGAAATTGCTGCTATAAAAGAAACATGTGGTAAAGCTCGTTTAAAAGTTATTTTAGAAACAGGGGAATTAAGTACGCTGGACAATGTGAGAAGAGCAAGTGATATTGCGATAGCTGCAGGATCAGATTTCATTAAAACAAGTACTGGAAAAATTCAACCAGCCGCAACAATGCCGGTAACATTGGTTATGCTGGAAGCCATTAAAGATTATTACTTAAAAACATCAAAGATGGTTGGTATGAAGCCTGCGGGTGGTATCAGTACTGCTAAAGCTGCACTTCAATACCTCGTTATGGTTAATGAAACGTTAGGGGCTAAGTGGTTATCAAATGAATGGTTTAGATTTGGAGCCAGTAGTTTAGCAAACGATATTATTTTACAATTAGGCAAAGAACAAAAAGGTGTTTACTATAGTAAAGACTATATAAGTATAGATTAAAAAAAATTAATAAAAATGAGTACAGAAACAACAGGTTTTAATTGGGAATATGCGCCTGCACCGGAAGCAATTGATCATGCCAAAATTAAAAAACAATACGAATTGTTCATTAACGGTGAGTTTGTAAAACCTTTATCAAAAAAATACTTTGAAACTATTAATCCGGCCACGGAACAAGTGCTTGCAAGAGTTGCGGAGGCAAACGAGAAGGATGTACATGCCGCAATGATAGCTGCTAAAAACGCTTATGATAAATACTGGAAAAAATTGTCTGGCGCAGAACGCGCTAAGTATATATACAGAATTGCAAGAGTAATACAAGAAAGAAGCAGAGAACTGGCGGTTATTGAAAGTTTAAATGGAGGAAAGCCTATTCGTGAAAGCAGAGATTTTGATATACCTACTGCCGCTAACCATTTTTTCTATTATGCAGGTTGGGCTGATAAATTAGCTTATGCTTTTCCAAATAAAAATATTGAACCAGTTGGTGTTGCCGCACAAATTATCCCTTGGAATTTTCCACTCTTAATGGCCGCATGGAAAATTGCACCTGCTTTAGCTACAGGAAATACAGTTGTTTTAAAACCTGCAGAAAGCACACCTCTAACTGCATTAAAGCTTGCCGAGTTAATCCAGGATTGTGATTTACCTCCGGGAGTTGTAAATATTATTACCGGTTTCGGGACTGCAGGTGCAGCAATGGTTAATCACCCTTTATCAAATAAAATTGCTTTTACCGGAAGCACAGATGTAGGAAAAATTATACAAAAAGCAGTTGCAGGAACCGGCAAAAAAATAACATTAGAGTTAGGTGGTAAAGCTGCTAACATTGTTTTTGAAGACGCACCAATTAATCAGGCAGTTGAAGGAATTGTTAACGGAATCTTTTTTAACCAGGGCCATGTGTGTTGTGCTGGATCCAGACTTTTTGTTCAGGAGAATGTAGCAGACGAAGTGATTCAAAAATTAAAGGCACGTATGCAAACTTTAATAGTTGGAAACCCATTGGATAAAAACACAGATATAGGCGCTATTAATAGCAAAGAGCAACTTGAAAAGATTAATTCTTATCTCAAAATTGGCGTTAATGAAGGTTTAGAAATTTATCAACCTGATAATTGTAAATTACCGAAACAAGGTTTTTACTTCAAGCCTACCCTGTTTATAGGTGCTGCGCAAAGCAACCGTGTTGTGCAGGAAGAAATATTCGGACCTGTATTAACCATTCAAACATTCAGAACCATTGAAGAGGTGATAGAAAAAGCAAATAATATTCCGTATGGTTTAAGTGCTGGTGTTTGGACAGATAAGGGTTCAAAGATTTTTAATTTAACAGGAAAACTAAGAGCCGGTGTTGTTTGGGCAAATACCTATAACAAATTCGATCCTACTTCTCCATTTGGAGGCTATAAAGAAAGTGGTTTTGGAAGAGAAGGTGGATTGCACGGCCTGGCACCATACGTTAACTTGAGTTGATCTTATAAATCAATCAATTCCTGATTCTCTATGTAAAACAAACACAAACGAACGTTTGGATAGTTTAATTCTTCCAATACTTTTTTGTATTGTAACATTTTTGGTAAATAAAGTTGGTCCTCTCTTTGACCAGTTTTAAAATCAAGAACAACTGTTTCAGATTCACCTATAAAAATTCGGTCAGGTCTTAATACCTTTCCATCTTTGCTCAATATTTCCTGTTCAATCTTCGAATGATATAATTCCCTATCATAAAAATTAATTAAGGCAGGATGCTTTAATACGTTTTCCAATTGGCTTAAGATTTTGTTCTTATCCGTTAAACTTATTTCCCCATCATGTACACTTTTTTCAACAGCTGAAGCAACCTCATCCATCGTATTTATCCTGCTAAGAATGTTGTGCAGTGCAATACCATAAAGTCTGGCATTACCAATTTCTTCATTCAGATGTGCTGCTTTAATTTTAATTAAGCCATCCGGAGAATGAAATTCAAGTGGGTTTAAATGGTAACCCTTTTCGCCAGTGTTGTTTTGATGAATACTAGGGTTTGTTACTTGTGAACCAAATTCAATTTCATTATCCGCATTTTTAGAGTATCCATTCTTTTCTATGTAATTAGTTAACCAGTTGTTTATTGATTGATGAGTACTTTTCTCATTAACACTGCCAATTATATGTAGTTGATTAACTGCTCTTGTAAAAGCCACATAAAGCAAATTAACCTGATCTAAAGTTTGACTTGCAAATTCCTCTTCAAACTCTTCTCCCAAACCCGCTTCGGTAATTTTTTCCGATAATTTTACTACAGCAACAGGTAAGGGAGTTTTATTTTCTTGAATATTAACCCAATTATTATCTGGTTTATAAACAAGCCAATTACAATACGGAATAATGACAATTGGAAATTCTAAACCCTTGCTGGCATGAATTGTCATTATCCTAATAGCATTGGCTGTTTCCGGAACAATTAAGGAGGCCTTCTCTTTACGTTTATTCCACCACTCTATAAACTGACTAATTGTTGAATGCTGACTAATCAGAAAATCCAACACTTCATCTAGGAAAAATCTAACGTAGTGGTGAGAGTGACTTGTCATATTTAACAACTCGATTATTTTTAGGCAATTGTCAAAAATATTCTGATATAAAAAATCCTGTTTGCTGCAGCGAATACCACAATTTGCCAATACTTCAAACAAATCAGAATGTTGAAGCAACAATAATTCCTTAGTATACTTATCGAAGGCAATGGTATTTTTTTGGAAAAGATAATTTAAAACCGCCGCTGCGCTTATCCTATCATTTTCATTTAATAAGTAATTTAAAAAAGCAACAATTGTATTTACCTCCAGATTATTTTTAAGTAAAATTGATTCATTAGAAATAATTGGTAGTTGTCGTGACTTTAAATAATTAGCAACCAGATGACCATGATTTTTATTTCTTGTAATAATACAGATATCAGAATAATTATAACCTTTATCTAATGCCTCATTAATATACTTTAAAACATAGGCAGTATGATGCTCTTGAATGGTGCCAGACGGTAAACTTTCATTCACGATACTTACAAACCCTTCATTAGAATTGAATACACCCTGCTCAAGACTATCATAAATCAATTCGTTTGAGTCATTCAGATAAGAACAGGAAATTTGCTTAAAAAAATGATTGTTAAATTCTACAATCGTTCTTGTACTCCTGAAATTTTTATCCAATCGTTTGGATTCAAAATTCCTAGTGAGTGTGTTTTCCCGTTCATGTGTAACTATATTAGAAGTGGCATTAAATATTTTTGGAAGAACTTCAAATTGTTTGACGTTTGCGTTTCTCCATCTATAAATACTTTGCTTTCCATCTCCAACAATTAAATTATAATAACCATTACTTAGTGAATTATCAAGCAATGGGATTAAATTCTGAAATTGCAAATTACTTGTATCCTGAAACTCATCTAACAAATAATGATGATACCGTTCTCCAATTCGCTCATAAATAAATGGCGTTGGTTCATTATTTATTAAATTAAAAATTGTTTTATTAAACTCACTTAAAAAAACAATTTGTTCTTCCTGCTTTGTTTGTTGGGTAATATCCTGTATCTTCTTTATAAGCAATAATGAATAAATCTGCCTTGATAATAGTTCATTTAACTTATACAATTTATAATCTGAATCAATCAAACCCAATAGCTCTTCTCCAATTTCAGTTAGTTTATTTGAAACTGCATCAGCTACTTGCTCAGATATACCACTGTCTTTTTTGAACCACTCCTTTGATTTAATAACCTCTCCAAATCTAACGCCATCAGGTTTTTCAAAGTTATATTTAGTTTTAGAAAGTGTATTAAATACACTTATTGTTCCTTGTCCACCGTGTTTTAGGTTATCCTTTTTAATGTTGTGTTTGTCTACAAATGTCAGCGCTTTCTTTGAAACCTCCCTGAGTGTTGAAAGAAATTTTTCACGTTGTTCTCTAATTTGCTCCTTAGCTTCTAATAATTGCTGCTCAGATAATTCACTTAGTTTGCTAAAATAACTCTCGCTATTCTCGTTAGTTAATAATTTTGTAAACTCTTTCAGGTTTGTTTCAGGGTCCCAACTATTACCGGCAGCAACTTGATTGAGGGTAAATTCTTTTAAGAGATCGCTTATGTATTCATCTTCTCCAATCTTACTTATTAATTCATCAATTACTTTATTATAAAAGTCTTTTGAATCAAGTTCAAGATTAAAATTAATTGGCAATCTTAAATCAAATGCAAATGTTTTAACTAATTTATGTGTGAAGCTGTCAATAGTGCCAACACCTAAATCAGAATAATTGTGAAGAATTGACGTAAGAACGATGCCAGCTCTCCTTGTTAATTCCTCCTCAGAAATCATTAATTCACTGCAGATAATTTTTCCAATTTCGGGCATCTTTGTCCCTTCTGAAATTAATTGTAACGAAGAGATAATTCGTTCCTTCATTTCAGCTGCCGCTTTATTAGTAAATGTGACAGCTAATATCTGTTTGAAATTAAATGATAGTTTAGTTGGCTCATGCAAAGCTAGTTTAAGATATTCCTTAACTAGCGTAAAGGTTTTACCGCTTCCTGCACTTGATTTATAAACTACAAAATTCTTCAATTTTATGCGTTTTGATATTTCACTTCACGAGGAATTTCACAAACTGGAATTGGAAGCATTTTATGTTGGTTAGCCTTGTTTCGTTGGTTGTAAATTTCCATTACCTCTTTTTGTCTAACTGTTAATTCTTTTGTTTCCTTTTGAGCAATATACTCCATTGCCCATTCCAACTCAGGGTATGTTGCCATTATTTGATCTTCATCAGTTCTACCATCGTCAAATAATCCGTCGGTTGGTCGAGCAGTTAAAATACTCTCTACAATATTTAAGTGCTTACCTAACGCATACACTTCGGTTTTATAGAGATCTGCTATAGGACTTAAATCTACACCTCCATCACCATACTTTGTGTAAAATCCAATACCAAAATCCTCAACTTTATTTCCTGTTCCGGCCACTATTAATTTATTGGTGCATGCAAATGCATATAACGTTGTCATACGCAATCTTGCCCTGGTATTACCCATACTTAAAACATCGTTAACTACTTCCTGCGGAAAACTTGCTTCCAGTGCGTTAAAAGGTGCCGTTAAATCAACAATTTGAGACGACACATTATTAAAATGATTTTTTAACCAATTGATGTGTTCTGCACTTCTATTGAATTGTTGTGGGGATTGTCGGATCGGCATATTCAAAGTTAATACTTGTTTACCCGTGAGCGCACATAACGTAGAAGTTACTGCACTATCTATCCCGCCGCTAATACCAATAATAAATCCATTTACCTTGGATTTTTCAGCATAAGCCTTCAACCATTCTACAATGTATTTACTAACAGAACTGTAGTTCATTTTTAAATTCTCCATGTTGGTAAATTTAAAAAAATTAAAGTAATGGGCTGTAAACTGTTGACTAAATTTAGGCAATGGACTTACGTGCACAACAATATTTAAGGAATTCAGAAATTCTGAAAAAATATTTACCTGCCGGCACTGTACCTTTAATTACAGAATGGGTTGTTGAGTTCAACTTTAAGCTTAAAATTACGAAAGAACGAAGCACTAAATTAGGAGACTATACTTCGCCAAGAAATGGGATGAACCATGTAATTACCATTAATCATAACTTAAATTGCTATGCTTTTTTGATAACACTGGTGCATGAAATTGCGCACCTCAAAACCTATGACGAACATCAAAATAAAGTTGCGCCGCATGGTATAGAATGGAAGTCTAATTTTAAACTTTTAATGGCACCTTTTTTAACAACAGATGTATTTCCTTTAGAAGTTTATAGTGCTTTGAAAAATTATATGTTTAATCCTGCTGCAAGCAGTTGTAGTGATGTGAGACTATATAGAGTATTAAAATTACATGACGATGAAAGCGATACCGTTTTTATAGACAGGATTCCATTCGGAACAACCTTTATTTATAATGCTTCCAGAGTGTTTATTAAGGAATCTAAAAACAGAAAGTTGATTAAATGTAAAGAAATCTCAACTGGTAAGATTTACCTTTTTCATCCAATGGCAGAAGTCAAGTTGTTTGAACCAACAAATGATACTAACTTCTTTCAATTAATTTAGTACTAAGTACGAGGTTTGTTTTATTAGTTAATTTACCATCTATTAAATCCACTACTAAATTACCGGCATTACTTCCAATCTCCTTTATTGGTTGCGAAACAGAAATAACAGGTGTATCAATTAAATTAAACAAATCAATATCATCAAAACTTGCTATTTGAACTTTCTTAAAAAACTCAGTGTACTCTTTTAATTTAATCAATTTTAATACAGCAATAGCAATACTATTATTTAGGCAATAGATAGCGTCTGGTTTTTTCTTTTTGGCTATAAAATCGTCTAATGCACGTTTAACTTCATTCTCAATTTGATCATAACGGATAGCTTTCATCAAATCTTCATCGTAAGCCAGATTATTCTTTTGCAAAGCTTCCTTGTATCCGTTAATACGATCTTCAATGGTACTCAAATAGGAAGGTGTAATGCTTAAACAGGCAATTTTTTTGCTTCCGTTTTTAACAAGTTTATTTACAATTTCGATAGAGCCACCATAGTTGTCAATAATGACATAATGAGCACTAAACAAAGGCAAAATACGGTCAATAAAAATGGTAGGAATTTTATTGATTTTAGGCTGGTTATAAAAATCTGCGTTCTTAAAGCTTGATGCTACTATCAATCCATCAACCCCCTGCTGCGACTGCATCATTTCAACCAACTTTTTTTCGCGCGTTTCATTCTCATCTGAACTGCAAACCATCAGATTATAACCTCTTTCGAATAAAGCACTTTCTATATTTTTAGCGATTAAGGAATAAAATGGATTACTAATATCTGCAACGATTAACCCTATAAAGTAACTCTTACCCGTACGCAATGCTCTTGCAAACTTATTAGGTGTATAATCAAGCTGATTAACAGCGTCCATTACCGCCTCTTGCGTTTTTTTGCTAATTCCATAATGATCCCCTTTACCATTCAACACCATTGAGATAAGTGTTTTTGAATATCCAAGCTGCTTCGAAATATCTTCTAATTGTAATCGTTTCATATGCTAAAAAGGGTTTACTTGTTTAAATTTAAGCTAAATTAAGTTTTAGATGACAGATTGTACACGAATGGTCGTATTTTAGTTTCAATATTTAAATGCATTTAGATTAAAAGTGGGTTTTCTTCGATAAAAATTAAAACGATTTAGATAAATTCCGAAAAAGTGCCCTAAAAGATCAAATTTTTGGATAAAATTCTTTGTTAGGATTAAAAAAAATAAACTAGCTTAATACCCCTAAAACTAAATTAGTAAAATGTATCATGATTGTATCTAAACTGGCTCAAAACATTATTGGCTCTGAAATTATTAAACTTGCAGGCGAGGTTAATGAAAAAATAAAACAAGGAGAAAAAATCTACAACTTAACCATCGGTGATTTTAATCCCAAGGAGTTTCCTATTCCAACTGGGCTTAAAAAAGCAATCATAGAAGCTTACGAAAACGATCACACAAATTATCCCGCTGCTGATGGTATGCTGGAGCTTAGACAAGCCGTTAGTAATTTATTGAAACAACGTGGTGGTTTAAATTACGCTGCTGATGAAATACTAATTGCCGGAGGTGCCAGACCTGTTATCTATAGTATATTCAAGGCTTTGGTTGACGCCAATGATAAAGTCATTTTTGCTGTTCCAAGCTGGAATAACAATCACTACACCTACCTTAATTCTGCACAGGCCATAGTTATTGAGGCTACAGCCGAAACTAATTTTATGCCAAGCGCAAAAGATATTGCACCACACATTGCCGAGGCTAATTTTATCGCTTTATGTTCACCGCAAAACCCAACAGGTACTGTGTTTACTAAACAGGGCCTGGAAGAAATCTGTGATTTAGTTATCCAAGAAAATAAAAAACGTGGCGCTAATCAAAAACCAGTTTACTTGATGTACGATCAAATTTACTGGGCATTAACCTTTGGCGAAACAAAACATTATGATCCGGTTAGTTTACGTCCGGATATGAAAGCATATACAATTTATGTTGATGGTATCTCTAAATCACTTGCTGCTACAGGTGTTAGGGTAGGATGGAGTATGGGACCAAAACCAATTATTGATAAAATGAAGGCAATTTTAACGCATGTTGGTGCCTGGGCACCTAAAGCTGAACAACTTGCCACTGCTTCGTTTTTAAATGATTTAGGTGAATATGACAGTTTCCTTATAACGCAAAAACAAAAAGTATTTGATCGCTTACAAGCGCTATATAAAGGCTTAACTGAATTAAAAAACAAAGGTTATGCGGTTGATGCCATTTCGCCTCAAGCTGCAATATACTTAACTGTTCAGTTTAATTTAAAAGAGAAAACTACAAGTAACGGAACAAAATTGTCCAACACTAAAGACGTGACAAATTATTTATTAAATGAAGCTAAACTTGCAATTGTTCCTTTTTACGCATTCGGAGCCAGTCAAGATTCAACATGGTATCGAATTTCTGTTGGTACATGCAAGCTCAGCGACATTAAAGAAATTTTATCGAATGTAGAATTAGCACTTTCCAAATTAAGTTAATTCAATACGCTCAAACCTTGTTGTAACTTATTTTTTCTATCTTTACCTCACTAATTTATGAGTAGTGTATTAGCATTTGTTAAAAGCAAATCGTTTTTTATCAATTTGGGGATAATTGCCTTAACCTCATTACTGTTATTCTTCATTACTATAAAATCATTAGCAGCCTACACCAATCATGGCGAATATGTAGAAGTACCTGATTTTAAAAACATATTAATTGCTGAGCTCCCAAGTTTTATACAAGATAAAAATGTTAATTTTCAGATTATCGACAGTATCTATGACCCAAAAGAGAAGCCCGGTATTGTTATCCGACAGGATCCAGAATCTAAATCGAAAGTAAAACACAATAGAACCATCTATTTGTACGTTACTGGTATGGTTCCGCCACAAATTAGCATGCCAAAATTAGTTGACAGAAGTGAAAGACAAGCCAGACTGATATTATCAAGTTATGGTTTAAAATTTGGTAAAATAACCGAAAAATCAGCCGACTGTAACGGCTGTGTGCTCTCACAAATACTGGAAGGTAAAGAAATTAATCCTGGTGACTTAGTGAAAAAAGGCAGTGTTATTAATTTAATCATTGGCAGAAAAGATTACTATTTTACCGGCTCTAGTCCTGATTCTACTCAAACGCAGGACACTCAACCGAATTTTAATAATGATGATGATGGCAATTAGAATTAATACCCTTTGTGTTTTTATGTTTGCCATGCTAACAAAGTTATCTGGTCAGGAAAGAATTGTACCCTTAAAAGGAAACATAAACCTAATTTATACCGAACAATCAGATTCCCAGAACAACAATACGAACCAATTACAATCAAAAGCGAGCACTACATTGCAAATCCCTTTTATAGAGGATTTTTCCTACGCACCTACTTCTAAGTATCCAAAAAATAGTCTTTGGCTTGATTCAAATGTATATGTAAATACTACCTACCCTATTGCTCCGCCGAGTATTGGAGTAGCAACCTTTGACGGGCTAAATAAAAATGGCTATCCATATATGCCGGCACTAACAAACACTAACGTTGCTTTTTTGAGTGATTATTTAACGAGTAAGCCAATTAATTTAAAGGTGGTTGCTGCTACCTCGCAAACTTTACAACCAAGTGATAGCGTTGCTTTAATATTTTATTATCAGGCAAGAGGGCGCGGAGAAAATCCTGAAGCCGGAGACTCTTTGGGAGTTGACATGTTTAAACCAAATCAAAATACATGGCAACGTGTTTGGGCAAGAAGAGGAAACACATCTCCAAACACATCGGACACCGCATTTAAAAGAGCATTCATACGAATAAAAGATACAGCGTTTCTTCAAAATGGCTTTCAGTTCAGATTTAAAAATTACGCTAACCCTAGTGGTCATTTTGATCACTGGCATGTAGACTATATCTTATTAAATAAAGCTTTAAATCCAAAAGCAGATAGCAGTGCAAAAGATATTTCATTTGGATATGTTCCTAGTTCTCTTCTGCAAAATTATTACAGCATGCCATGGAACCAATACAATGCTGGTGAGATGCGATTAAAAAATAATGTCCATATCCGCAATAATGATTTAACCGGATTAAACATGACTTATAGTCTTCAAATTTTTCAAAACACTAGTTTATTGCATTCATACAATGGCGGGGCTAATGGAAATTTATTGCCGTTTGCAGGTAATGGTTGGAGTAATTTTGGCAGTCATAACAACCCGGCATTTAATTACACATTTGCTGCGTTAACTGACAGTACCGATTTTACTATTAAGCATACTATTTTCAGAAACGGTTCAAATGCAGATAGTATTCCATCAAACGATACAGTTATACAAATACAAAAGTTCAGAAACTACTTTGCTTATGACGATGGAAGTGCAGAAGGAGGCTACGTGGTGCAAGGAAGTGGTGCTAAGCTTGCTCAAAAATATACCTTATCCGTTCAGGACACTTTGCGTGCATTAAGGATTTATTTCGATCCGATTGGTAATTTACAAAACTATAGTAGCTTTAATTTCACTATTACTGTTTGGTCAGATAATGGAGGGCTACCGGGCAATTCTATTTACACCAATACTACAACTACTGTTAAGTACTTAAACGCTCCATTTAAACCAATGTTTGAATATGAATTAAAAGATAAGATTCTTTTAGCTCCAGGAAGCTACTTTATCGGATTTCAACAAGGGGTTGCTAGTGGCTTACCGGTTGGATTTGATAAAAACACCAACAGCAGTTCGAAAGTATATTTCGATAGCGGTTTAGGTTGGGAACCTTCTGTTATTTATGGTTCAGTAATGATGAATCCTGTGCTTGGAAAAAAAATTATCCCGGTATCAATTGCAGAACATGCTTTGGTTGCCAATGAAGTTCTTGCTTATCCAATTCCTTGTAATTCAGAATTATTAATTTCTAATCAATCATACACTAAAATTGAGATTGTAAATTGCATTGGAGAAATTGTCCAAAGCATTATTAACCCTAATGAAGAAACAATCAGACTTAACACCAGTAATCTTTCTAATGGCGTATACTTTCTGTTATGCACGGAACGATCGAAACCTACACGTGGTGTGAAAAAAATAATTGTACAACATTAGGATGAATTATTCTTTTGAGGACGAAGAATCCGATGATTTAGGCGGAGATGAAATTAGTAAACACCTCTACGAACATCACAACATTAAAGTAGACAAGGGTCAGGAAATGATGCGGATTGATAAATTCATCAATATCCGAATTCCAAATACTACCCGTACAAAAATTCAAAACTCTTGTGATGCCGGTAGCATTTTAGTTAATGGAAAACCTGTAAAGTCAAATTACAAGATTAAACCATTTGATGAAATATCAATTGTTTTAAGTGTTCCACCAAGAGATGTTGAAGTCGTTCCTGAGAACATTCCTATCAACATAGTATATGAAGATGATTACATCGTTGTAGTGAATAAAGAACCCGGCATGGTTGTTCATCCTGGTTACGGAAATTACAGAGGCACACTGGTCAATGCATTAGCATATCGTTTTCAAAATCTACCAACAACTACAACCAAACTAAATAACGACGTTAAAATGGAGCGTCCCGGATTGGTACATCGTATTGATAAAAACACCAGCGGGATTGTTATTATAGCAAAAACTGAAATGGCTATGGTAAAACTAGCCAAAGAATTTTTTGACAGAACTATGGACAGAAAATACGTTGCCTTAGTTTGGGGAAATTTAAAAGATGATACGGGCACTATTACCGGAAACGTTGGTAGAAATTTAAAGAACAGAAAAGTAATGGATGTTTTTCCAACCGATAGTGAACTCGGTAAACATGCTGTTACACACTACAAGGTTCTTGAACGTTTTGGTTATGTTACTTTGGTTGAATGTAAGTTGGAAACCGGACGAACACATCAAATCAGAGTTCACTTTAAAAGTATAGGCCACCCTTTATTTAATGATAACGAATATGGCGGTGACATCATTTTAAAAGGAGTTAACAGTGGTAATTACAAAAAATTTATTCAAAACTGTTTTGAGTTATTGCCACGTCAAGCGCTTCACGCCAAAACACTAGGAATAACGCACCCCAATACAGGCGAAAAACTTTTCTTTGATAGCGAAATTCCAAAAGATATGGAAGCTGTGTTAATTAAGTGGCGAAGGTTTTCGCAAGACAAGACCCTTGATTAAAATTTCTCTCCACGAATAATTACACTATCGATTAGTTGACTGCCAAAGGCATATGGCAGAAAACTATAACTCGTAATTGGTTTTGTAATAATTAAATTGCATAACTTGCCTCTGGTAATAGTTCCAACTAATCCTTCACAGCCCATTGCATAAGCGCTGTTAACTGTAACAGAGTTAATTGCCTCTTCAGGCGTTAATTTATATTGCACACAAGCCATACTAAGCATTTGCATCATATTACCGCTTGGACTACTGCCTGGATTGTAGTCACTTGCAAAAGCCACGCTTAATCCATTTTTTATCATTTTTTTAGCTGGTGGCAAAGGTAAATTTAAAAAGTATGCAGCTCCCGGAAGTATCGTTGGCATGGTATCGGAATTCAATAATTTATTGATATCCTCATCACTACAATATTCTAAATGATCAACACTAATGGCTTTACTATCAACAGCTGCAGAAATTCCACCACTATGGCTCAATTGCTCAGCGTGAACCTTACCCTTCAATCCATATTTTGCTCCCTCACTTAAAATATAAGTTGTTTCATCTGAAGTAAAATAATTTTGTTCGCAGAACACATCAATGTAATCAGCTAATTTTTGTTCCGCAATTACCGGCAACATTTCTTTAACTATTAATTCAATGTATCCTTTTTTGTTGTTCTTATATTCCTTAGGTACTGCATGTGCTCCCAAAAATGTAGCCTTTATCGGAACTAAATTAAGATCCTTCAGGCGTTTAATAACACGTAACATTTTTAGTTCACTATCTATACTTAAACCATAGCCACTTTTAATTTCAATGGCACCGGTACCCAATGCAATTACTTCTAACAGGCGCTGTTTGCTTTGCTCAAATAAATCGTCCTCATTTGTTCTAGCAAGTAATTCAGCAGAGTTTAAAATTCCACCGCCCTTTGCAGCAATTTCCTCATAACTTAAACCATTAATACGGTCAACAAATTCCTGCTCCCGGTTCCCTGCATATACTATGTGTGTGTGGCTATCAGCAAAGGTGGGCATTACTATTTTGCCATCACAATCAATAATTTCCAAATCTTTCCAGTCTGTTATTCCAGGAAAATCATCCATTAACCCGTAATCTAAAATCTCTCCATTTTCTGCAGCTAGCCAGGCATCAGAAATACATGGTAACTGATTCATTTGCTCACCTTTAAGTCTGAGCGGTGCCTCTTCATATATTGAAAGGAGTAACTTGATATTCTTTAATAATAGTTTTTTCATCTAGTGGCAATGCATTAAATCCTTCAATCCTTCTAAAATAAGGAATAATTTCTATGAAGGCAATGTTTATATAGACAAATATATTTGTATTATTTAAAATAATATTGTTACTTGCTTAAAAATAGATCGAATATGACCAGCACCGTAGAAATAAAAATCAACAAAATCGCGAAATCACGCGTTTCTGAATACGACATTAACAACGTACCATTTGGAAAATGTTTTAGCGACCACATGTTCGTTGCCGAATATGCTGATGGAGCATGGCAAAAAGCCTATATAGAGCCTTACCAAAATGTTCCTTTAAGTTATGCTACCAGTGCTTTGCATTATGGGCAAGCTATTTTTGAAGGAATGAAAGCCTATAAAAATGATGCTGGTGAAGTTTCACTATTCAGACCATTAGAAAATTTTAACCGACTTAATAAAAGTGCTATTCGTATGGCAATGCCTGAGGTACCGGAAGAAATTTTTATGGGTGGGTTATTAGAGTTATTAAAATTAGATGCAGCCTGGGTACCACAAAGTGAAACAGGTAGTTTGTATATACGCCCGTTTATTATTGCTACAGATGAAGCAATTGGTGTAAAAGCAAGTGAAACATACAAATTCATCATCATTACCTGCCCTGCAGGAAAATATTATAGTGAACCTATTAAAGTTTTGGTTGAAACCAATTACTTCAGAGCTGTTCACGGTGGAGTTGGCTTTGTTAAGGCTGCTGGTAACTATGGCAGAAGCTTATATCCAACTAAACTTGCTCAACAAAAAGGCTACCAACAGGTTATTTGGACAGATAGTAAAACGCACCAATATGTAGAAGAAAGTGGAACGATGAATTTAATGTTTGTAATTGGAGACACTTTACTAACACCTGAATTAAGCGATACCATTCTCTCTGGAATTACACGTAATTCGGTATTATCCCTTGCAAAGTTATGGGGTATGAAAATAGAAGAGCGTAAAATTAGTATTCGTGAAGTACTGACAGCTCATGGCAATGGCACTTTAAAAGAAGCATTTGGTTGTGGCACTGCTGCAACAATTGCTCAGATTGTCAGCATTGGTTATGAAGGTAAAGATTATGATTTACCAGCAGTTGAAACAAGAAAATTTTCTAATAAGGTTGATGAAACTTTACGCAATATTAGAAAAGGAAAAATTAAAGATGAAATGAATTGGATGATGAAAGTTGATTAATCCTATTTTTCGATACTACCCCAAACGCCAAGTGGTAATTGAACACCACTTTTGGCGTTTAAATATAATTCTCCAATTTGTAAGTTTGATTGATGTTTTTCTGCAAAAGGCTGCAAAAGATTTTGTGGTACCAACGCAGAAAAGCCAAGTGAGTACGCATTCAGAATTAACAGGTGAGATTTAACATCAACCAGTTCCAATACGCTTTGCATCATTTCATTAATATTGTCTTCCAATTTCCATTTCTCACCATTTGGTCCATGCCCGAATGCCGGCGGATCAAGAATAATTCCATGATAAGTGTTTCCTCTACGGATTTCTTTTTTTACGAATTTTAAAGCATCATCAACCAACCAACGAATATTATCCAGATTAGACTTTTGCATATTTTCATTGGCCCAGGTAACTACCTGCTTGATACTATCAACGTGTGTTACGTCAGCTCCTGCAGCTCTTGCAGCCACACTGGCAGCTCCGGTATATGCAAATAAATTTAAAAATTTGGCTCCTTTGTGTTTACTTAAAAAGGTGTAAATCTTTTGCCAATTAACAGCCTGCTCAGGAAAAACTCCAACATGTTTAAAGGAGGTTAAACCTAATCGTAAGGTTATTTTTGAATTCGGATTAAATGAATAATCAATAGTCCATTGCTCTGGCATTTTTTTAAGCATTTGCCAATCACCACTGCTACTGCTCTTCGGAATAAATTTTACATGTGCTAATTTTTCCCATTCTTTAATGCTATAGCGTTTGCTCCAAACGGCCTGTGGTTCCGGTCTTATAGTGATATATTTACCGAACCGTTCCAGTTTTTCAAAATCCCCACAGTCAATTAATTCGTAATCGGTAAAGTTTTTTGGCGTTAATAGTTGCATATTTAAAAGTATTAAATTTTCATCATTCTGAAGTTAGGTATGTGATGAACTAGTAAAAAACCAAATGTTAATAAAAGTATTTAAATCTACCTAAGAAGAAGAATTAATTATTTAATTTCAATTCATGTCATCAAAAAATCAATCTTCATTTATTGCCCTAATAACTGTTTTCTTTTTTTGGGGATTTGTAGCAGCTAGTAATGGTATATTAATTCCACTGTTTAAAGATAAATTTGTTTTAAGCAACTTTCAATCTCAATTAATAGATACTGCATTTTACATTTCATACTTTGTTGGATCATTATTGTACTTTGCCTTTTCATCAGCCGGCACCGACCCCATTAATAAAATTGGCTATAAAAATGCCCTTATACTTGGCTTACTAATTTCCTCAATTGGTGCCTTACTTTTTATTCCTGCAGCAAATCAAAGTTCATTTATACTATTTATGATAGCCTTATTTACAATTGGATTTGGGTTTGCCATCCAACAAATTGTAGCTAACCCGTTTGTAATTAACTTTGGTGATCCTTCAACAGGCTCCCAACGTTTAAACCTTGCCGGTGGTATAAATTCCTTTGGAACTACCATTGGGCCTGTTTTATTAAGCTATGCTTTATTTGGTAATATCAATACGCCTGACATGAAGGCCAGTTCGTTAGATGCTGTTATTACGCCAGCGGTTATTCTTTGTGCCTTATTTTTGATTTGTTCGGCAGTGCTTTATTTTAGCAGTTTACCAAATATCAGAAATACAGAAAAAATGGAATCCGGTTTAGGTGCTTTGAAGTATCCTCAATTGGTATGGGGTATGTTGGCCATTTTTATTTATGTGGGCGTAGAAGTAACCATACAAAGTAATATGGGTACCTTTCTTGAACTGAAATCAATAAAAGATTTACCAAAAGAAAAGATCTCACATTACATTTCATTGTATTGGGGAAGTTTAATGATTGGCAGATGGGTTGGTGCATTAGAAGTATTTAAATTAAAACCTACAGCAAAAGTGATTCTTAAATTAACAGTTCCACTCATTGCTTTTGGAATAATATATGGCGTTAATTACCTAAGAGGAAGTGATGTAAGTGAATTTGTGTATCATTTACCGGCAATAATCGGGGTTTCTATTCTATTTGTATTATTCGGGGATCATCCTGCTAAAACGCTAACTGTTTTAGCAGTTTGTGCCGTGTTAATGATGACTCTTGGTTTGCTAACTTCAGGTACAGTTGCACTATTTTGCTTCTTAAGCGGTGGTTTATTTTGTTCAGTAATGTGGCCATGTATTTTTACATTAGCAATAAATGGCCTGGGAAAATATACCAATCAAGCATCTTCATTATTGGTGATGATGATTTTAGGTGGAGCCATAATCCCGCCATTGCAAGGGTATATAGCTGACCAAACAAATCCGCATACCGGGTACATAATTACTTTAATATGCTTTGGGTATCTTGCTGTATATGGTGTAATGGTAAAATCCTTCTACAAAAAGCAAGGTATTGAACTTAAACCTGCTGAAACTGCAGCCCATTAATTTGAATGTGATTTAAAACTATTATTCAGCGGGAGTTAAATTCTTTTCTAAAAGGTATCTCAATTTTTCAGGACTTAATTCTGCATTAATTTCTCCTGTAATGGTTAGCGAAACATTGCCGGTTTGTTCACTTACACTGATAGCTAAGGCATCTGTTGATTCAGTTATACCAACGGCTGCTCTATGACGCATGCCATAATGTGCCGGAAAATCTTCTTTCTCCGTTACAGGGAGAACACACCGTGTAGCAACAATTCTATTATCTGCAATTATTAATGCTCCGTCATGCATTGGTGAATTTTTAAAGAAAATGTTTTCAATCATTCTACTTGAAATACTTGAGTCAAGTTGATCGCCTGTGTTTATGTATAATTTTAAATCTGTCTTCCTCGCAATAATAATTAAGGCTCCTGTTTTTGTTTTACTCATTTTAAAGCACGCCTCTACAATGGACTCAATATCCAGTTCATAACCTTGATTGCGTGAAGATTTAAAACCAAACTTAATTAAGTTACGCCATCCATTATTTTTTAAGAATTCGTTAGACCCGATATACAATAAAAATTTCCTGATCTCTTGCTGAAATACAATCATTATAGCAATAACGCCAACATTAATAAACTTACTTAAAATGGAACTAAGTAATTTTAATTCAATAGCATTAATAACAATGTAGAACACATAAATAATACCAAAACCAAAAAATATTTTAACGGCATTAGTGCCCTTTGCTAGTGTATAAGCAGCATACAAAAGGAGCGCCACCAAAAAAATATCAATGGCATCTATTAAACTAAATTGTATAAAGCCGTAATCCACTATTACTTCTTAATATGATTTTCATATAAACCGTGAACCAAACCATCTGATAAACCTACTTGAGGTACATAAACCTTTTCGATGTCACCATGTTTCATAACACTCAAAAATATTTTAGCAGCATGAACTATAACATCTGCCCTATCCGGTTTTAAATCCAAGCGCTCGATACGCTCCTGAACTGTATAGGAGCTAAGCATTTCATAAATTCCTTTTAAACGATCAAAACTTAAATGCTTGGTTTCCTTTTTACCACTCATTTTAAATATTTTGTTGATGTTACCACCCGAACCAATGGCGCTAAGTGGATGAATACCTACAGTATTTCTTTTAACCCAGACCTTCAGCTCATCCCATTCTGCTTTGTCCACCTTATCTAAAACCATGCGCACTGTTCCGATATTAAACGAGCGTGAAGTAATAACCTTATTATCGTAATACAGTGTTAATTCTGTGCTTCCACCTCCAACATCAATGTACATATATGCATAATTCGGATTTAATAACTCTTCGATGTGGTTATTAAAAACCAAAGCTGCTTCTAGTTTCCCATCAATAATCTCGAGATTAATTTCAGATTCCTCTTTTATTCTGTTTAACAATTCCTGACCATTTGTTGCATCACGCATGGCACTGGTAGCAACCGCACGATAAGCTATTACACCATAGGATAAGATTAAATGGTGAAAGCCTTTTAAAGCATTAATTAAACGGCCTGCTTTTTCATCAGAAATTTTCCCGTTTAAAAAAACATCTTCTCCTAAACGAATTGGCATTCGTATTAACTCCTCTTTTGAGTAATGTGGTTTACCATCAACAACAGTTACCCTGCAAAAGAGTAGTCGCATTGCATTACTTCCTATATCAATTGCTGCGAAAACCATACTAATTCATTATTAATTCTTTTGACTTATTATCAGGCTTACCTTTTATTTTATTTGACGACAAATAGGTGTATATCTCATCCTGAACTCTTACCTTCTTTTCACCGGTTTGTTGTTTTTTATAAAGGTTTTCTTGCTTTTTATCTAATATCCTTACCTTTGTATTTCCACTTAATTGAATAGCGAGGATGTCCTTTAGTTGTTTCCGGATTTCTTCATCATAAATTGGTACAGCAACTTCACTTCTGCTATCTAAATTTCTACTCATCCAATCTGCACTGGAAATAAATATTTTTTCATTGCCCTCATTTCCAAATACAAATACCCTTGCATGTTCTAAATATTTGTCTACAATGCTATAGGCTGTTATATTATCACTCCAGCCTTCAAGCCCTGTTACTAAAGAGCAAATTCCTCTTACAATTAAGGTTACTTTCACTCCGGCCTTACTGGCATCATACAACTTCTCAATCATTTCCTTGTCAACAAGGCTGTTCATTTTTAAAATGATATAAGCAGGTTTTTTCTTTTTAGCATTATGAATTTCTTTATCAATTAAATCAGTAAATGTTTTTCGCATGTAAAAAGGCGCAACCACCAGATGTTTAAATTCTGCTACCTTAAAATTATTTTCATAAAAATCGAAGACCTTGTTAAGTTCCTCACAAATAAATTTATTGGACGTAAGCAGCGTAAAATCAGTGTAAATTCTTGCTGTTTTCTCATTAAAATTACCGGTACCAATATGTCCGCAGTAACTTGTTTTACCTTTTTCTTTTGATGTAATTAAACAAAGTTTTGAGTGCACTTTTAAACCTGGCACACCGTAAATTACTTTGGCGCCTTCTTCAGATAACTTGTTAGCCCAATAAATATTATTCTCCTCATCAAAACGAGCTTGTAACTCAACCAACACAATTACCTTTTTACCATTTTTAACAGCATTAACAAGTGCGTTTGCAATTTTACTTGAATCTGCAACTCTATATAGTGTAATTTTAATACTCTCTACGTTAGGATCGATGGATGCTTCCCTTAACAAATTGATAAAATGATTGTAAGTATGATAAGGGTAATGAAGTAATAAGTCTTTAGCTTTCACAACACTCATAATTGTGTTGGTGTTAGAAATCAAAAGTTTATGTTGAAGTGCAGGCGGATGATTGTAAACCAAATTTGAATCACCTAAATTCGGAAATCCAATAAAGTCTTTGAAGTTATGATACCTACCACCCGGAATGGCATTGTCTTTTTTGTTCATACCAAGTTTACGCATAATGTATCTTAGCATATCGTTTGGCATAGCAGCATCATATACAAAGCGTACAGGTTGTCCTTGTTTTCTTGCTTTCACGCTACTCGATATTTTTTCAATCATGCTCTTACTTACGTCACTATCAATGTCTAGTTCAGCATCTCTGGTAAGTTTAATGTTATAGGCCTCTACTGTTTTATAACCAAATACTTTAAATATTAAATCAGTGTTATGTCTGATAACATCGTCAATAAGGATAATATAATGTTTGTTCCCATGCTTGGGCATTACAACAAAACGGCTGGTACGTGAAGGAATTTCAATTAAGGCATATTTATACTTAGTGCTACCAATAATTGATTCCAATTTAATGTACATGTAACTTGCCTTGTCCTTCATATATGGAAAAGGTTTGTTATCATCAATCATGAGAGGATAAAGCAAAGATACTACCTCGTTGTTAAAATATTCGGTAATATATTGTTCTTGTTGCATTGTTAACTGCTGCTCATTTACAATAAAAACATTACTTTTCTTAAGTTCAATTAATAATTCCTGATAGATAGTCTCAAATTTATTTTGCTGTTCAATTACTCTGCGTTGCAATTTCACTAAAAGATCCTTCGGATCTTCACCATAAATTTCCACTGCTTTTTTTCCTAGTTTAGTTAAGCGTTTAATTGTGGCTACACGAACTCTATAAAACTCATCTCTATTATTACTAAATATCCCTAAAAATTTTAATCTCTCGATTAATGGTGTCGTTTGATCGGCTGCCTCTTGCAGAACGCGCTCATTAAAAGACAGCCAACTGATTTCTCTGTTAATAAAAGGTAAGGACTTTTTTTTCATGTTTTAAAATTGCTTTGGAAATTGATGAAAAAGTTGTTTGATTTTATTTTTTTCAAAATCATTCCAGTAAGTGCTATTCAACTCAAATTCAACTACTCCGCAGGTTGGTATGTTTTCAAAAAACAATTCCGAACAAAGCTCATTTGCCAAGTCAGTAATGAATGGGTTATGCCCAAATAACATCACGTGGGAATACTTATTGTCAATACCGGAGATGACCGCTTTAACATTGGTAACACTTGATTCATACAAACTATCATTAATTATTAATGGCAAAGTTTCATCTATTGCCCTCCAAAAAATTAAAGCAGTACTCAGTGCTCGTGTTGCGGAGCTGGATAGCATTAATTGTGGTAAAGATTTATTTTTTTTGTACCATTCACTCATAAAATAAGCATCTCGGTAACCTCTTTCGTTTAAAGGTCTGTCAATGTCTTTTAAAAAATCAGTACCCCAATCACTTTTTGCATGCCGTACCAAAGTTAACTTCTTCATATGGTGAAATATTTATAACAAATAAAAAGAATAAATCAATAAATTTACTCTAAAATACAAATATGTTATGAGTAACAATTCAACAATTATATGCCCCAATTGCAACACCGAATTTGAGTTGAATAAAGCCATGAAGGATGAACTTCAAAAAGAGTATAAACACAAGTTAACCGAATGGCAGCAAAAGAAAGAGGAGGATTATAAAAAGAAGGAAGAAGAAATTAACCTAAAGTTCACAAATGAACTCTCTAAACTTAAACAACAGGTTGAAGAAGAAACTAAAAAAGGCCTAACACTTAAATTTGAAAATGAAATAAAGCTCCTTAAAGAAAAAGAAGAAAATAACGAGAAAAAATTAGAAGAGGCCCGCAAAAAAGAACTTGAGTTTTTGAAAAAAGAAATACTCCTAAAAAACAAGGAGGAAGAAATTGAAATAAATGTTCAAAAATTACTTCAGGCTCAAAGAGTTGAAATGGTTGAACAAATTCGAAAACAAGAATTAGAAAAGATTCAATTAAAAGAAAACGAAACCCAGCAAACTATTAACGAATACAAAAAAGCTTTAGAAGATCAAAAAAAGCAAGTTGAGGAAATGAGGCGGAAAATAGAACAAGGTAGTATGCAGCTTCAGGGCGAAGTTCAGGAAATTGCGCTCGAGGAATTACTAAAATCCAGCTACCCTTTTGATTCAATTGAACCTGTAGCAAAAGGTACTAAAGGTGCGGACTGTATCCAAATTGTAAAAAACAGTTCTGCTCAGATTTGTGGTAAAATAAGCTATGAGAGCAAAAGAACCAAGGCTTTTTCAAATGAATGGATTGATAAGGCCAAAGCAGATATGCGTTTACAACAGGCTGATTTGGCAGTTATTGTAACAGAAGCTATGCCAAAAGACATGACCATGTTTGGTTTTAAAGATGGTGTTTGGATTTGCAGATTTAATGAAATAAAATCACTCTCCTACTTGTTAAGAGATGGAATAATTAAAATTCACGCCGCTTCGGCCAGTCAGGAAAATAAAGGCGAAAAAATGACTATGCTTTACAATTATTTAACAAGTAACGAGTTTAACGAACAATGGCAAGCTATTAGGGAAGGCTTTTTAAGCATGAAGTTGATGATACAAAAAGAACGAGAAGCCATGGAAAAACTTTGGAAAACTAGAGAAAAACAACTGGAAAAAGTACTCTTAAACGCGAGTCACATAAAGGGTTCAATTAATGGTATTGCGGGTAGCTCAAACATTGATTTAGGTCTTGAATTTAATAATGATTTGTTGTTGGATTGAAAAAAATGTAATACCTTTATTAGGTAATCAAATTCTATGTTGAGGGGAAAGCTCGTTTTATTTTTTCTGCTTATAATTTCATTAAAAACGAATGCCCAATTTTACTTTGGCCATCAAATGGATTTTGGAAAAAACAGAATTCAATATCAGGATTTTGTTTGGACCTACTTAGATTATGAAAAATACAGAGTTTATAATTATCAAGGCGGAATTGAAATTGCTAAATACGTAAGCGTTTCAGTTGATAAAATTATTCCCGTTCTTGAAAAACGTTTGGATTATAGCCTTCAGGACAAATTAAATATTATCGTTTACAATAACCAAACAGATTTTAAACAGAGCAATATAGGCCTAAGTCTTGCCGAACAAAGCAATACGGGTGGCATAACCAAAATTGTAGGAGATAAACTATTCGTCTATTTTAATGGATCTCATGCTGATCTCGACCGTCAATTAAGAGCCGCCATCGCTGAAGTATTTATTAATCAGATATTATATGGAGGTAACATAGGTGAGATGTGGCGTAACTCCACATTACTGAGTGTGCCGGAGTGGTACTCAAAAGGGTTGGTTAAGTATTTGTCTGAAGGATGGACAAGCTACAGTGACAATCTTCTCTATGATGCTGCAAAGAATGACCATTTCTCAAAATTTAATAAGTTAACAGGCAATCAAGCAACCAACGCGGGATACGGATTATGGTACTACATTGTTGATACCTATGGTGAAACCTCTATCAAAGATTTGCTTTCAATGACCCGAGCTACCAGAAACCCGGACAATGCATTACTTTTTGTGCTAGGTATTAATTTAAATAATTTGGTTTATGATTTTACAGATTCATACAACCGTAGGCTTTTTTCTTTCCAGGATAGTGGACGAAAATCTCCAATTAATAATAATAGCCTCCTTAAAAAATACAAGGAAACAAGGCATTATTATCAGGTTAAAATAAGTCCTGATGGCAATCAAGTACTTTATGCTCAAAATGAATTGAATCAAATAAAAGTATTTTTAAAGGATGTAACATCCGGAAAGCAAACAAGGTTGCTTAAGTACGGACCAAAGGTTGAAATGATTGAAGATTACAATTATCCACTTTTGGCCTGGAACCCTAAAGGCAATTTAATTGCAATGGTTTACAAAAAGAAAAATCAATTAGTCCTAGTATTAAATGACCTTGAATCAAAAGAAAAAATAACTAAAAACATAACCGGTTTTGAAAAAATAAATTCGATATCCTATAGCCCTGATGGCAAAAAACTGGCAATCAGTGCGGTTAAGAAAAGCAAAGGTCAAAGCGATATTTTTGTTTACAGCATTAATACCGGCGGCGTGGAACAACTAACAAATGACATATGGGATGATAATAATCCTGTTTTTGTAAAAGGCACAAAACAAGTAGTTTTCGAAAGTAACAGACAACTTGATACAATTAAACCAAAAGATGATGCTAACTTTTTTGTAAAGATTAATCGTAACATGGACTTGTTCATGGCACCCTACCCTTTTACAAGTAAAAATTTAGTTAGAGTTACCAATACTCCTGATGTTAATGAAACACAACCACAATCTTATAATAAAGATTTAATTACTTATCTTGCAGATAACAACGGCATTTATAATCGTTACATCGCTCAATTTGATTCTTCCATTTCATTTGTTGATACAACAGAGCATTACCGTTATTTCTTTAAATCCAATCCGGTTACTAATTATGATCGTAATATTCTTGAGCAAAATATAAATTTTTCAGGAACGCACGCCGTTGAGTTAATATTTGCAAATGGGAGAGACATGATTCTGGTTAACCCATTGCCAAAATACAATACAACAAGCGGTATTAAAACTCCTAAAAATACCTGGTTTAAAACTTCAGTGCGCCCTGTAATCACTGACCCGGCCAATTTTAAAGAAATTAAACCAGTTGATGAAACCAATAAGGTTGATAAAACCGAAACAAAAACAGAAGGTATCGATTTTGATAACTACACGCTGAATAATGAGAAGAAGAAAAATGAACCAATAATAAATTCTAATCCAACACTTAAAGATCAAAACACAGCGAAAGATACTCTCGTTAAATTAAAACTAAGCTCTGCAAACAAAACATTAAACTTTCCTATTCAAAAAAATTATTACACATCTTTCTACACAGATTACATCGTTAATCAACTCGACAACTCATTTCTAAATAACAACTACCAGTTTTTTAATCCCTCAGGCTCACCAATTTTTTTAAATCCTGGGTTTAACATCATGAATAAAGTTGGTATTAGTGACCTGTTTGAGGACCAACGAATCATCGGCGGTTACAGATTTAATTTTACGTTTGACAATGAATTCATGCTTCAATATGAGTACAGAAAAAAACGAATTGATCATGAATTTGCTGTCGGCAGGCAGACTTTTAGAAGAGTACCTTTATTCCCTGATATCGTTGAAAACCTTTATGGTAAAACCAACACACACACAGCTCGTTACTCTCTAAAATATCCATTCAGTGAAGTTTCAGCTATTAAAATGTCTGCACTTTTCAGAAATGACAGACTGGTCTTGCTTTCAAACAATGATGTATTTCTTCCTTTTCCAAATCAATTTCAAAGCATGGCAGGATTTAAGGCAGAATACGTGTTTGATAACTCACGAGCTGTAATGCTTAATATTTTAAATGGTTTCCGTTTTAAGGCTTTTACCGAATATTGGAAGTTTTTAGAAACAAGTGGTGATGATTTTTTCACAGCTGGTTTTGATGCAAGACATTATTTGAAAGTCAGCCGTCAAATAACCTGGTGTAATCGAATAGCGGGTGGCACAAGTGCCGGAACACAAAAACTAATTTACTATTTAGGTGGAGTAGATAATTGGTTACTTCCGAGTTTTAATAACAATATTAATGTTGTTCGACCTGAACAATATGGTTTTCAAACATTGGCAACAAATCTTAGAGGATTTAAACAAAATATTAGAAATGGTAATAATTTCCTCGTATTTAACTCTGAACTCAGAATTCCTATTGTAAAGTATCTATTTAGTACTCCTTTTCGATCTGATTTTCTTAATAACTTACAATTAATAGGATTTGGTGATTTAGGTATGGCCTGGACAGATTGGAACCCTTTAAGCGAGGAAAATACTAAGAATGTTCAATATTATTTACAACAAGGTACAAATATCATTTTAGAGATAAGTAACCCAAGAAGTCCAATGGTTGGTGGAGCGGGATTTGGAGTTAGATCAAAATTATTTGGTTATTTTATCAGATTAGACTTAGGCTGGGGAATTGATGAATTAAAGGTTTCTGACAAGGCACAAGTTCACATTTCTTTAGCAACAGATTTTTAACATGAGTGAAGTAATTATATTATTAGGTGTTGGTTTATTAGCAGGGTATTTAAGCGGTTTAATTGGTATTGGTGGGGGTATTATTATTGTACCAGTGTTGGTTTATTTGTTAAACATGAACCAGAAAATGGCCCAAGGAACAACATTGTTTATGTTTCTCTTTCCTATTGGTTTTCTTGGAGTTTACAATTATTATAAAGCAGGTTATATAGATTACAAAACCGCAGGTATAATTGCTGCTACGTTTATAATTGGTAGTTACTTCGGAGGCAAAACTGTTGTACATATTGATACTAAAATTATTAAACAAATTTTCGGTGCGATAATTATTTTAATCGGGATTAAAATGCTTCTTAATAAATAAAATGATTCTTGTTCAGGAAATAAAGAAAAGAGTTGCCGAATTATATCCTTACCTAGTTGACGTTCGAAGGCACTTACATCAATATCCGGAATTATCTTTTAAAGAATTTAAAACAAGTGAGTTTATCCAAGCTCAATTAAGTAAACATCAAATTCCATTTAAATCGCAAATAGCAGGCACTGGCATTATTGCAACTATTGAAGGAAAGAATCCAAACAGTAAATGTTTACTTGTGCGTGGCGACATGGATGCACTTCCTATTATTGAAACAAATAACGTTGATTATAAATCAAAAAATGAAGGTGTTATGCATGCATGTGGGCATGATGCACATACAACCTGTGCCTTAGGTGCAGCTATTGTTTTAAATGAATTTAAAGAACACATCAATGGCACAATTAAAATTATGTTTCAACCCGGTGAAGAAGTATTACCCGGTGGTGCCAAATTAATGATAGATGAAGGAGTGCTTGAAAACCCCAAAGTAGACAAAGCAATAGCATTGCATGTTTTTCCAAATTTAGAAGCAGGTAAAGTTGGTTTTAAATCCGGTATGTACATGGCAAGTACAGATGAGCTCTATATTACTGTGAATGGTAAAGGCGGACATGCGGCCATGCCTTCAGAATATATTAATCCTTTATTAATAGCTTCCGAAATTTTATTATCAATTCAAACTGAATTTATGTTAAAGCCTGCTAATGATATCCCGACAGTTATAGCGTTTGGAAAAATTAGTGGTGAAGGCGCAACCAATGTTATTCCTAATACTGTTAAATTAGAAGGTACCTTCCGAACCATGGATGAACAATGGCGAAAAAAGGTACACATCAGGTTAGATGAAATCGTTAAAACTATTTCAGATAAATATAATGTAACTTCTGATTTGAAAATTGCGCACGGCTACCCATTTTTAGTAAATGATGAAGCTTTAACAGAGAACTGTAAAAATATTGCCGTTTCTTTATTCGGGCAAAGCAACGTTGTTGAACTTCCTTTGCGAATGACAGCAGAGGATTTCTCCTTTATAACGCAAGCGGTTCCGAGCTGTTTTTTTAGATTAGGTACCGGAAATCGTGAGCAGAAAATAACTGCCGGAGTTCATACATCAAATTTCAATATAGATGAAAATGCCTTAAAAGTTGGGGTAGAACTTTTTTGTCAAATAGCTCTTTCTTAACCTAAACCGTTTTAGGAGTTTGGTGTTAATTTTTAAGCGATTTGTCGTTTTTTTTACTATTTTAGTCTTCTAAATCTACTAATACTAAAGCTTTATGAAAAAGTTATTTTCGGTTTTTGTTTTTTTGACAGCTTCATTCGTTATACAAGCTCAAAATAATCCTGAACTTCGTTTTATAAAAATTTCTGGCAATAATCTTTCAGCCTTATTAATGTTTAATAACATTAATGAAACAGAATTTAATAGTTTAAAAGCTAAACTAGAGAGTAATGCTGGCTTGACTGTTATTCCTGAGTTTTTTGACACAAAAAAAGTAGGGAATTTTTCGTTTAAAGCTGTAAACACAAGTATAAACGATTTCGAAAACGCCTTAATCAATGCAGGTATTAAAGAACTTAATTATAATTTTAAGTTGATTGCAACCAGCGCCGTTTCTGATAATTACAACTTGCCAGAACGCACTGAAGTAAAAAACATTCGTCGTAATTAATTCATAATTATTTAAACTGTAAATAAAAACAACATGAAAAAAATATTACCTTTTTTACTTTTTATTTTAATCCTTTCTTCCAAACTGAAAAGTCAGGATTACTACATGGATGCCGTAAATGGGCAAACCATCACCACATGTAAAGGAAGCGTTTTACCCTCATGGTTATGTTCAGCCTTTGGATATGCAGGATATTGTAATAATGAAAATTATACTGTAACATTTTATTCAGGTAATCCTTTAGTTCCTTTGAAACTTAGTTTCTTACCTCTTTACATTGCCGGATTTCCTACTGGAACAAACACTGTTTCATTCTACACAGAAAATAATTTTGACTTTTTAAGATTATATGATGGCCCTAGTATTGCTAGTCCCACTTTAGCTACTCTCACTGGGACAGTTGGTAGTCCGTTCAGTTTTACCTCTTCTGGACCATACCTTACTGTGAGATTTACTTCTGATTTTACAGTTAATGACTGGGGTTGGTACGCTATTCTTGGTTGTCAGCCACAGGGCTGCGCAGGTAATTTACCAGCAAGCGACATTTGTTCTGGAGCTACGCCAATTTGTGACTTAAACGGTTATTGCGGTACAACAAGTGGTTGGTACACACCAGACAATTTTACCACATTAGGAGCTAACTATGGTGGTCCATTTTGTGGTAGTATTGAAAATAATTCCTGGATTCGTTTTATTCCTTCATCAACGAGTGCAACGCTCAATGTTACAAGTAGCAACTGTTCTTCCCCTACTCAAGGGATTCAAGCTTCTTTAATGGCCTCAAATTGTAGCACGTTTGGTGTTCTTGCCTGTCAATCTCAATCAACAGGGCCAGGTTCAATGAACTTAACTTATTCTTCTTTTGTACCGGGTCAAACATATTACATAATGATAGATGGTTATGCCGGGAATGCCTGTGATTATACAGTTAGTGCATCAGGCGGTGTAGCTGTTTCCACAATAACTGCTTCTTCACCTACTATATGTTTTGGTCAAAACACAAATCTAACTGCTAGCGTACCTGGATCAAGCCCAAGTTTTACTTGGAGCACAGGTGCTACTGGTACAAATGTCATTAATGTTGCTCCAGCCGTAACTACACCTTATACAGCAACGATTACTTCTGGTTTTTGTACTGAAATAATAACAAGAACAGTTGTTGTAAATCCATTACCAACAGCGAACGCTGGTACTTCACCTGCCAGTATCACGTGTGCCAATCCTACTCAGGCTCTATCAGGCTCCGGTGGAGGTTCTTATAGTTGGAGTGGTACAGGCATTGTTAGTGGTGGAACCTCTGCAAACCCAACAGTAAATGGTCCCGGGCCTTTTTCACTTACAGTTACTTCAACAGCCGGTTGTACATCAACAAATGTCTCCACAGTCTCTGTTCCGATTAATACAACTATTCCTTCACCTCTCAGTATAACAGCCAACACTGTGCTTAATTGCGCTACACCTACTGTTGTTTTAAGTGGTAGCCCTACAAGTGGTGTCACATACACTTGGTCAGGCCCAGGCGTTGTAAGTGGCGGTAATTCAGCTAATGCCAGCGTTAACGTTGGTGGCAGCTATAACATGAGCGTTACCGCTACTATTAATGGATGTAAAAATTATTCCACAATTACCATTGCTGCAATTAATAATACCACTACCAACACCCCAAGCACCGGCGGTGTTATAACTTGTTTAAATTCTGCTATTACGTTATCTACAACAGCTTCTTCACCAGTGTACAATATTACATGGACAGGTCCAGGCGGATCCAGCATTAGCTCACCAAATACTGCTTCTACGGGTGCAACAAGTACCAGT
>VYLR01000051.1_pt1 | contig 76756 bp, 60 predicted proteins | sample 5114291 | NCBI WGS metagenome assembly VYLR01 (sample SAMN12291774, study PRJNA351875) | freshwater metagenome | isolation source: freshwater lake | place: USA: Michigan, Lansing Lake | collected 2013-08-14 | reverse complement strand
TTATTCATTTCGCTGTCGGTTTTGTTCATGGTTTGCATCGCTACCATGGCACCGCTATTTGTATTTACGCTGATCATTCTTGATCTCCTTACACACAATGATGCACCATTCAGGTGCATTGATCCTATTGATCTACGCCACAGTAACACCGGGAGTGAAATATATTTCTAATAATTAGATACAATTTTATCGAACTGGATTATTTTTCAGGTATTCACGAAATAAATAACAAGAAAAGGCCCAAGCATTGCTGCTTGGGCCAATTTGTACGGTACTTTTTTATTGTTATTGGTTCTATCGGAACAGCGACAGGGCCGACTGTGACGAGCTATTGGCGATGGACAAAGCCTGAATGCCCAGCTGAGACTTGGTCTGCAGCGCTTGCAACTTCGCGCTTTCCTTGGCGAGGTCGGCGTCTGCGATGGAGCCGATCCCGTTACTCAGAGCGTCTTGCAACTTGCCGATGAAGGTCTTGTGCACTTCCAAGCGCTTGGCACCGGCACCCCAGGTTGCCAATTGGGTACCCAAAAGGTCGATGGATGCGTTGACCAGACCCAAGGCCGTGGTTGCTGCACCAGCGGATGTAAGAACCGAAGCACCGGTAACTGTGACGACCGCACCACCCAAGGCCAAGCTGGCACCGTTGACGGTGATGGTGTTACCACCTGCAGCATCACCCAGAGCAATGGCGTTGGCCGGTGTGCCACCAATCATGTTTGCGCCGTCAAACGATGCGTTGGCACCGATGCTGGTGATTTGATCGCGCAACTGGGCAAAGTCCGCTGCCAGAGCATTTTGAGCCGAAGTGGAAAGGCCGGCTTGGGAGGCGGCAAGTGCCTTGCCCTTCATTTCGTTCAGCAATTCCATGATGCTTTCACCCGCTGCAATGCCGGTGTCTAGGATGGAGGCTGCACGATCGGTCGACTCACGAACACGATCATAAGCGCCGACATCAGATTTCATTTTGTTGGCAATGGCCCAAATCGCGCCGTTATCTTTGGCGGTGGCAACTTTCAAACCGGTTGAAATTGCGTTTTGCGCCTTGGCCAGGTCGCGATCGGTCTGGTTCAAGGTTTGCATCGCAACCATGGCACCATTATTGGTATTAACGCTGATCATTTCTACGTCCTCATCCATACTATGTCTTCCTCGCTACGAGCGAGGGATATTCGTTTTGAATACCTGACAACGCTACCAGTGAGTTCTAAATGCGCCGTTGAGATTTATGGTAAACAAAGTGATAATCGAAAATAATTGCACGTACACTCAGGTATAGTTGCCTGCCGGATACATTTTGAATTTTTCTTATTATAATCAATTTACTTGCGAAACAGTTCCAGCCTAATTTTGGCTTTGCATCATCCTTATTTCCATAATAAGTTAGAGAAAATTTTATCAAAAACATGGGGGAAAAATAACATGCGAGTACTGGGTATAAAGCTCGTTCCTTTGATTATCGCCTCTGTATTAATCTATATGGTCGGCGCGCTTATCTATGGCGTTCTGTTTTCCGCCCAATGGATGGCCTTGTCGGGCTATACGCCAGAAATGTTGGCGGGAGAGCAATGGCGTATGGCCTTAAGCCCGATCATGCCCATTATGATCACCGTGGGAATGGGCCTTTTGATGAAGGACAGGGGCATTACCACGTTGATGGCCGGCTTGCGGTTGGGTGTGATGGTGGGCATATTGTTTTTGGTTGCGGCCCGGCTCTATAACTACGCCTATGGCAATGAGCCCTTGGGGCTTTTATTGATGGATTCCGCACATCTGATGGCCAATGCCATCATCGCAGGTGCTGTTTTGGGCGCGATGAAAGCCGCCGAATAACAGGCTCGCGAAGCAGGCCGTGAAGTGATACCCCGTCCCAAAGCCAATCAGGCTGAACCTATGATTCTGGTTCAACAGGGGACCTTTCTTGCGCATTTTGATTTCAAACGACGATGGCATTCATGCGCCCGGATTGGCCGTCTTAGAGCGTATCGCCTACGCGATTAGCTCAGATGTCTGGGTGGTGGCACCAGAGGTGGAGCGTTCGGGCGCCTCACGCGCTTTGACTTTGACAGAACCCGTGCGGGTGAGGGCTATCGGAGAGCGCCGCTTTGCCTGTTCGGGTACGCCTACGGATTGCGTGCTGTTGGGCATAGATGAATTGGTCAAGGGCGGTCGCCCGGACTTGTTGCTATCAGGTGTTAATCGAGGCCAGAACCTAGCCGAGGATACGAGCGTCTCGGGTACTGTCGCAGCAGCCGTGCAAGGGATGCAAATGGGTATACCCTCAATCGCTTTGTCTCAGGCGGTGAATTTCCGCGTTGGCCAACCTATTCCGTGGCACACCTCCGAAGCCCATGGTGCAGAAGTTTTGCGCAAGCTTTTGGCTTCCCCTTGGTCTGACGGCGTGGTGATGAACGTCAACTTCCCCGATTGCGAACCGGACGAAGTCGCCGGTCTTGAAGCAACTTTTCAAGGATTTCGCGATGAATGCATCCATCAGATTGATCGGCGCAGCGATCTCCGCGGCAATGATTATTACTGGATTGGTTATCGCGGCAAGCTCTCTAAGCCACCGGCGGGCTCCGACCTTCTGGCCATCTATGAGAACCGGATTTCGGTCTCACCGCTCCATATCGATATGACCGAACATCGGGTTATGAGCGCGCTGCGGGAGGCGCTGGGAGCATGAGTAATGAAGATGGCCGCGCCCGTATCGTACTTGCTTTGCGCAAAGCTGGGGTGACCGATTCCCTCGTCTTGAACGCCATTGAAACCATCCCGCGCGAAGTTTTTATGTCGGCTGGTTTTGAGGGGCGGGCTTGGGAAGATGCTGCCTTACCGATTGAATGCGGCCAGACGATCAGCCAGCCCTATGTGGTCGGCATTATGACTGCGGCCCTTGAACTTACTGGACGCGAAAAGGTTCTCGAAATCGGCACCGGCTCTGGCTATCAGACCGCAATCCTTTCCAAGCTGGCGCGCCGTGTCTTTACGCTGGAGCGCTACCGTACCCTGCTGCGCTTGGCCCAAAGCCGCCATGAGGGGCTGAAGCTTACCAATATCGTCTCGAAATGCAGCGATGGCGGGCTCGGGTGGCCCGATCAAGGCCCGTTTGACCGCATTATCTTCACTTGTGCGGCCCCGGTTCGCCCAGACGCTTTACTGGCGCAATTGGCTCCGGGCGGTATCTTGGTTGCGCCCGTTGGGGCAGGGGCAGTGCAAGAGCTTTTGCGCTATCGCCTGCGTGAGGATGGGGTGTTTGAAGAAGAAGCCCTCATGGATGTTCGCTTTGTGCCTTTGTTGCCCGGCGTGGCGCGCGAGGCCTGAGTGTTCAAAGGGGGCTGCAACGCCTGCTTAACCATGTTGTGCGACACCTTAGTCCATGCGTCGCGTTGTCAGCCTCTTTTTCATTGCCTCTCTTGCACTTAGTGGCATTTCGCCGCTTGCGGCTCAGCCGGCGCCCGGAACAATCGACTTTGATCCGCAAAATCCACCGACCGAAACACGGGTGATGCGCGGCGAAACCCTTTACGCGATTGCCGAGCGTACCCGTTCGCCTGTGGTCGGGCTGATCCAAGTCAATGCATTGCATGCGCCCTTTGCGTTGACCCCGGGCCAAACACTTAAGCTGCCGCCTTTGAAGGTCCATATCGTGCGCCGCAACGAAACCTTCTCCGCCATTGCACGACGATATAGTGTGGACGAGCGCTCGCTGGCTTTATTCAACCGCTTTCCACGCCCCGTAAAAGTTCAACCAGGCCAGAAGATTATTCTTCCAGCTCTGGTACGCGATCAATTGACAGGCTTAGAGCCGCAAGACCTTGTTGCTTTGCTGGCGACAGAATTGGCCGCAGGCAGGGCGGTCAGTGGTGGCGTGCCCGGTCAGTTACGCCCTAATTCCGAAGCGGGTCCAGTCGTCACTGTCCCACCGCTGCCGTCCAAGCGCCCGCTAGCGGAAGCACCTAAGTCCACGTCGGGGTTATTGGCAGCTCTGCCGAGTTTTGCTTGGCCCGTGCGCGGTCGCTTGGTGGAGACTTTTGGCACCAAAGCGGATTTTCGCGTGGTGGACGGGATTGAGATCGAGGCACCAGCCGGCACGCCGTTTAAGGCTGCCGCCTCTGGCCAAGTGGCCTATGTTGGCAATCAATTGGCGGGCTATGGCTGGCTCGTCTTGATCCGCCATTCAAGTGATTACATGACGGCTTATGCCTTCGCCGATTCAGTCAATGTCCGCGAAGGCCAGACCGTCACGCGCGGTCAAGTGATTGGCCAAGTCGGCCAAACCGGCCGCGCTCGCTCACCCCGACTACACTTCCAAGTCCGCCACGCCACCAAGCCGGTCGATCCGGTGCCGTTCTTGGCTTCAGGTAGCGCCAATCCGACTTGATTGGGCGCGTGCGCAAGATCCCCTTCAGTCCGCTTCGCGGCCAGCTTCCCCACGAGTGGGGATGCGGCGGGTCCCAAGTGCTTTCGTTTGCCGCTTCCCCGCTCGCGGGGTTTCGGCGCATGCGCCGATGCCGGCGAAGCCGGTGAAGGGGTAAGAAGCGTGAGCTTTCAGCCTCTTTTCCTCTTAGGGAGCGAGGGGAGAGGCCCCTCGCCCTAATCTCCCATATCGATCGACTGACCCAGTTGCCCTGCCCGATCAATCACGAATTGCCACGCACTGCGGCCTGACCGCGCGCCACGTTGCGCGGCCCATTGCAGCGCCGTGCGGTCGAGCTCTGGATCATCCGGTACAAGGTTTAGGGCTTTGGCATAGCCGTGCACGATCGCCAGCCAAGTCGCTTGGTCCAAACTTTGGAAGCCAAGCCACAGACCAAAACGTTCTGGCAGGGCCACTTGTTCTTCCACCGTCTCTTCTGGGCGGAACTCAGCTTGGTTGCCATCTGGACGATTAATGAGGTGGCGACGATTAGAGGTGACATAGACCAACAGATTAGCCATCGCACCCGACACGCCACCATCCAACACGCTTTTCAGTGCCTTATAGCTTTCATCCGCCCCTTCAAACGAAAGGTCGTCGATAAACACCAATGCGCGCCAACCAGCCTCGCTCAAACGGTCCGCCAAATCTGGCAGACTTTGAAGGTCCGTGCGGCTGATTTCAACCAGTTTAAGGTCTGGAAATTGCTTGGAAACCTGATGGTGGACAGCCTTTACCAAGGCACTCTTGCCCGTGCCGCGCGCGCCCCACAGCATGGCGTGATTGGCGGGATGGCCATTGGCAAAGCGCTCGGTGTTTAACAGAAGCCGCCCTTTCTGTGTCTCGACGCCTTGGATTAAATCCAACGGCACACGGCGCGGTTGGGCGACGGGGGTTAAGCGCATCTGATCGCCGCGCCAGACGAAGACATCATGGCCGTCAGGGCTCGGTAAAGGCGCTGGCGCTGGGGCCAAACGCTCCAAAGCTTCGGCAATGCGCTCCAAAAGTTCGCGTTCCTCTTTCATGTTTTCTTCTTCTTCTTTTGGATCTTAATGCAGGAACCCAGGCCACTCTCGCGCACAATCCGCGCCCCTTTAACGATGCCATTGGCCTTGCGCGCGACACGGCGTGAGGGCTTCGTCGGGCTCCATTTTGCAGGCAAAGGCAGAATGGCGGCAAGGCGGGCGGCCTGCATCGGGGTGAGGTCTTTGGCGTGCTTACCAAAGTGATAGAGCGCACCGGCTTCAGCCCCAAAAATCCCGGGGCCAAACTCCGCCACATTCAAATAGGCTTCCATGATGCGTTGCTTGGGCCACAGGGTCTCGATCAGAACCGTAAAGCCCGCCTCAAGGCCTTTGCGAAGCCAAGAGCGTTCGGGCCAGAGAAAGACATTTTTAGCGGTTTGCTGGCTGATGGTGGAGCCACCGCGCAATTTGCGACCGCGCTGATTGCTCTTCACCGCTTTCTGGATCGCCACCCAGTCAAAACCATCATGGCTACAGAATTTGGCGTCTTCTGAGGCAATCACCGAATAGATCAGGTTGGGGCTGATCTGGCTCAACGGCACCGGATTGCGCCGAACATCCTTGCCCTGAAAAGCGCGCTCCACCATCAAAACTGTCCCCGGTATGGGAACGAAGCGGTAGACTAGCGTCCAGACAATCGGTGCCAAAGCGAGGAACAAGATGATCTTACCCAGCCGCCCCCAAAAACTTTTGCGAGGCTTTTGTTTGGGTTGCAGGCGAACCTGTGGCGTAGGGCTGGTAGCAAGGTTCAAGTTTGTACTTCCCATTCGGCGCGCACGGACGCGTCGGTCTCATAGGCCATACTGGTCTCAGCCAAAGCTGAAAAGTCCTCAGGCGGTATCAATTGTTTCAAAGCCCATACACCGGCCCCACGCACCGAGGCTTGCTCATGCTGGCTTAGATGTTGGGCGGCAGGCAAGGCATCGGGGTGGCGACTATTGCCAAGGCCAATGGCGACATTGCGCAGGAAGCGGGCCAAACCTATGCGCTTGACTGGGTTCTTGGCAAAAAGTGCGCGGAAAGCGGTGTCTTTTAACATGGCCAGTTCTGCGAGGCTGAGCTGCTTTAGTTCGTCGCGCACTTGCAGTTTTGTCTCGCGCGCGGTCTGGGCGAATTTGTTCCATGGGCACACGGCCAAACAATCGTCACAGCCATAGATCCGATTGCCCATCGCGGCGCGGAACTCCAAAGGTATCGGGCCGGGATGCTCAATCGTCAGGTAAGAAATGCAGCGGCGGGCGTCGAGCTGGTAGGGCGCTGGGAAAGCCTTGGTCGGGCAAATGTCCAAGCAAGCGGTGCAAGACCCGCAATGATCCTTGGTTGGCTCATCAGGGGTGAATTCTTGCGCGATCAGGATGCAGCCCAGAAACAACCACGAGCCAAATTCGGTCGAAACCAAATTGGTGTGCTTTCCCTGCCAACCAAGGCCCGCGCGTGCGGCCAAAGGCTTTTCCATCAAGGGAGCGGTATCGACAAAGACTTTGACTTCCGCCCCACTTTGGCGATGCAAAAGCCCAGCAAAGGCCTTCAGCATCTTCTTGATCACATCGTGATAATCATCGCCGCCTGCGTAAACCGAGAGATTGGCGTGATCTCTCTGCGCCAATTTCGCCATCGGGTCAGACTCCGGGCCATAATTGACGCCCAACATGATGGCGGTCCTGGCATCTTCCCACATGGCCGTAGGGTGCGCGCGCCGATCCAGCGTCTCCTCCATCCAGCCCATGGAGCCATGAAAGCCAGCCGCCACGAAGGCGCGGAGGCGGCTGTCCGCTTCCCACGCCGTGCGCGCATCGGTGAGACCACAGACGTCAAAGCCATGCTCGCTTGCGAGTTGCTTGATCGAGGCAGCGTTAAGGGGCTGGGATTTGGACACGGTCTTGGCCAAAGCGCCCCCCTAAAAGTCTAAATCACCATAGTGGGGTGGGGGAGACAGGCCTGCCAACAAATCACCCAGAAGGGGTCTGAAAGCCGGGCGCTGTTTCAAGCGCGCATACCAATCCTTGCCAGCGGGCGCACTACTCCAATTGACCGCATCCAAATAATCCAACACTGAGAAATGCGCGGCCGCGACCATGTCAGCAATCGATAGCTTCTTGCCGCCAATCCAACCTTCCGCTTCAGCGGCACGGCCAATCTGGTCGAGGGTTTGGCTGGCAGCTAACGTGGCTTGGCGCAAAACTGCCGTATCGGGTGCGCCGCCCCGGGCGAGTGCCTTGCGCGCTTTCTCATGCACAACATGTTCGACAATCGGTCCCAAGGTCCGGATCGCACGGATGGTCAGCGCCCGCACCGCTGCGCGCTCTAACGGTCCGCCGGGCAACAGCGGCGGGGTGGGCAGGAGGTCTTCCAGATATTCAAAAATCGCCAGTGCTTCGGAGATGGTGGCCCCATGGCCCCAGGAATCATCAACCAGCACAGGCGTCACGCCATCGGGCGCAACTGCAAGCAATCCGGGGTCTGCTTCAAATGGCAATGCTTCGCGTACATGAAAAACGGCGCGCTTTTCACCCAGCGCCAAGCGCACGGCCCGCGAGAGAGGGTCTAAGGTTCTGGCATGGACAAGCAGCATAGGATTTCTTTGTGCGTGACGCTGGCCAAGGTCAATGATGGCGCACAGGTTTCCGAACAAACGGGCAGTGGTCTACAGGAAGGAATAAGGGTCCATATCAATACTCACCCGCACACTGCCGGGCACGCGAAACCCCCGTCGCCAAGCGGCCATAAAGGCCGACAGGTCGACTTCCTTGCTGGATTGGATCAAAAACCGCCGCCGTCGCCAGCCGCGGATCATGGCCAAAGGTGGTGGTGCTGGGCCCCAAACCTCCACGCCGTCTGCTGGAAACAAAGCGTCACTGGCCGATTGGGCCGCGGCATCCACTGCCTCATCAGTTTGCGCCATGATATGCATCGCAGCCATACGCCCAAAGGGGGGCGCACCGACGGCGGCGCGGCCCAGGCTTTCGGCTTCGATAAAAGCATCGCGGTCGCCCATAACAAGGGCTTGCAGCGCTTCATTGTCGGGATAATGGGTCTGGATCAGGGCACGCCCGGGCCGATCGGCGCGGCCGGCCCGTCCTGCAACTTGGCTCAACATCTGATAGGTCCGCTCGCCAGCTCTTGGGTCGCCACCTTTGAGACCCAGATCGGCGTCGACCACGCCAACAAGGGTCAAGTTCGGGAAGTTATGGCCTTTGGCGACGATCTGGGTGCCAATCAAAATGTCGATCTCGCCCCTCTCCATGCGTGCTACCAGCTCCCGCACCGCTTGCGGGTTATGGGCGGTGTCGGAGGAGAAAATCTCAATGCGTGCATCGGGGAAGCGTTCGGTGGCTTCGGCGGCAATGCGCTCGACCCCAGGCCCGACCGAGACCAGCCCATCTTCGGCCCCACAATTCGGGCAAGCATCAGGCTTGCGCATGGAAAAGCCCGTGAGGTGACAGACCAAGCGGTTGGAATATTTGTGCTCTACCAGCCAAGATTCAGTATCGGGTGCCTTCATGCGATGCCCGCACTTGCGGCACAAAACCACTGGCGCATAGCCGCGACGGTTCAAGAACAGTAAGACCTGCTCGCGCTGATCCAACGTCTCTGCCATTGCTTGCACCAGAACTGGGCTTAGCCATTGGTCGCGCTCAGGCGGAGACTCCTTCAAGTCGATTAGGCTGACATCTGGCAACAGCGCCACGCCATAGCGGCTGGGCAGAAGGAGGCGCTGATAACGACCTGCATCGGCGTTGAGCCGTGTTTCCAATGAGGGCGTCGCAGAGCCCAAAACGATCGTGGCTTGCTCAAACTTGGCGCGTGCTACCGCCATATCGCGGGCATGATAGCGCAGGCCCTCGTCTTGCTTGAAGCTGCTGTCATGCTCCTCATCGACAAGGATCATGGACAATTTGGCAAACGGCAGAAACAGGGCAGAGCGCGCGCCAATGACGATGCGGGCGCGACCGGCGGCAACTTCCCGCCACGTCCGTCGCTTTTGGGCTGCGCCAATATCGGAATGCCATTGCGCCGGGGCTGCCCCAAAGCGCTGCTCAAAGCGGGTCACAATGGCTTGGGTCAAGGCGATCTCTGGCAGCAGGATCAGAATTTGCTCATTGGGTCGCGCGATCAGAGCTTGTGCGACCGCTTCGAGATAGACCTCTGTCTTGCCAGATCCTGTGACCCCATCGAGCAAAAAGGGGCTGAACTCGCCTGCGGTAGCCGCCTTGGCAATCATAAAGGCGGCATCGGCCTGCATCTCGGATAAGGGTCGTGCAGGTAAGGTGGGGTCTGGCGTATCAAACGGGAGGTCAACTGGCCGCTCAATCTCTTCCAACGCGCCCAGCTTAAGAAGCGCGGTGACAGTGCCAGAGCCAACGCCTGCCGCCTTGGCTAGGGCTGCCCGAGGGATGGGTTCCTGTGCGCATTCAAGGACGCGCGTGCGGGCCTCATTTAACTTCTCCGGCCGCTGGTCTGTCACCACTGCCAAGCGCTCAAACGGACCGGGGCCTAGGGCTTCAGGTTGCCGCAACACCATCGCCAAAACCTGGCCCGGCGGGGTGACAAGATAGCGCGCCGCGAAATCGATGAACTGACGCAAAGCGTGGGTAAATGGCGGACTATCAAACCGCGACTTCACGGGCTTAAGATTGCTGCCATCGCTGTCGGGCTTCACTGCCCAGACCACACCAATACGCAGGTTTTGCCCCAAGGGCACTTCCACCACATCGCCAAGCCCAAGCGTCAGCTCGGGCGGGACGACATAGTCAAACGCTTCCGGCAAGGGCAGGGGAAGAAGGACGGAAACGACAGCCATGCTCTCCTCCTACGCGAGACGGCGCGACTTGGGCAGGGGGGCGGTTCAGCCCATCGGGCATTTAGATAATGGAGAGCTGCGTCAGAGTAGGGCGTGGCTGTTTGGACTTAGGCAGCAACGCGGGTTTCAAATGCTACGCCTGACTTCACCAAGTGCGTCACCGTTTCAATATCGCCCAAAGCGGTTGAGGTCGGGGCATGGCGCGACAACAGCATTTGCGCGCGCAAGGCTGTCTTAACAGCTTGATCTTCGTGGATGGCCCCGGCGCAGCCCGGCTCAAACCCCAAATACGAGCCACAAGCCCGCGCGAAGGATTGATGGATCCGGTCGGATTCCTTTTTATTCTTAACCCGATTGGCCAAAACACCAATGCGCGCGGCGGGTCGGCGACTTTTCAGAAGCTTCACAAAGGCGTAGCCATCGGTCAGGGAGGCAGGCTCATCCAAAGCCACAATCAACACATCGTCAGCATCGGCAGCAAGCTTTAGCATCGCATGGCCAATCCCGGCCGCAAGATCGACGATCACGCGGTCATAGGAAAAGCTAAGGGCCGAGATCCCAGCTGCAATGCGTTGGACGTCGCGCTCGCCAAGATCGGCAAAGCTGGCGATGCCATGGCTGCCGGGCAAAAGATCAAAGCCACCGGGGCTTGCAGCACCCCCGGCAATGCGCATCACGGCTTCGGCCAAAGTCGCTTCGCCATCCATGACATGGGCGAGCGTCAGGTCTGGCTGGACGCCCAATTGGATGTCGACATTGGAGAGGCCCAAGTCACCATCCACCAAAAGAACGCGCTCACCTTGCTCTGCTAGTGCGCGGGCAAGTGAAACAGCAACAAAGGTTTTGCCCACCCCGCCCTTGCCAGAAGCAATAGCAACAATGCGACCCGGCGGCTTGCGCGCGGGAAAAGGCACGATGGTGGTAGAATTGTTCATGCCGCATCCTCTGCTTTGATATCATCGAAGGGCTCTAGCAAAAAGGCCGTGACGCGGTGGGCGGAAGCCAGCGCGATCCCGCCTGTGATGAAGGGGGTGGCCGAAATCTGTGCCAAGGCGATGTCAGCCTTATGCAATGCAAAGAGGGCGGAAGCCCGGCGTTTGGTGAGGTCAAACCGCGTTGCGATGGCGCGCTTGGTGCCAATCTCGGCAAAGGCTACACTCAAATCTTCGAGGTCTTCATAGCGCAAATCCGCTGGCATGCACAGGATGGGTTCTAGCCCCACTTCCTGCACCAACCGTTCGGTGGCCCGCATGTCTGAGGGCTGCATGGGGCTTGATGAAGCCGCGTCAACAAACACGCATTGACCTGCTTGGCGCGCCTTTTTGGTCAGGTGAGAGAGTTCTTGTAGTGTGGTGGCCGTTTCAAACGGCGTGCCTAAGCGGTCGGCCATGGCGCGCAATTGCTCCGCTCCTCCGCAGCGCTCGCTATCGACAGAGATCAACAGCGCTTCATAGCCAACGGCCAAAGCCCGGGTTGCAAGCTTGGCCACGGCCGCTGTTTTACCTGCCCCCGGTGGCCCAACTAGGACGACAGGGCGGGTCGGCGCGGCCTCGATTGGCTCGAACTTCAGCTTTTTAGATAAGGATTCAGAGATGGCTTGGCGCAGTTGGGCATGATCGCTGGCCGCCATGATCATCGCTTGCTCCCGAGTCAGCCCAGCTCTGGTCCAGAAGACCGCCAAGCGCGATGGCGCAGGCTTGCTGACCGGTGGCTCTGGTGCGGGATTAGGTTTGGCTAGAGTAGCGGGCTTGGCCTTGGCAACTGGATTGGCCGGCACTGGCGCTGGTTTAGGGGCTGGTTGTTGCGCGGCAGGCTTAGCCGCTGCCTGCCGTCCCAAAAGCGCCGCGGTACCCCGGCTTGAAACGGGCACGGCCTTGGGTGGGGAGGTGGGCTTTTGCGAAGGTGGAACGATGTCCGGTGGCGCAGGGTGTGGTGGCTCGTTCAGAAAGTCTTCGGGCTTAAAATGTTGGGCTAAGGTTTCTTGTCTGGAACTTGCCCCCAAGACTGGTTTCTCGCGCGTGGGTGCAACCGCTGATTTTGCCCTCGGCTTGGTGCCGGGTTCTGCCGAGGCGCTGATTTCAATGCCACCTCGCGTGCTCCGCCAACTTAAGACCACCGCCTTTGGCCCAAGCTCTGCCCGTACTTGCGCGATAGCCTCGGGCAAGGTGGGGGCAAAGTAGGTGAAGACGCGCATTAGTCAGGCACCTTAGACACTGCCCAAGGTGCGCAGTTTGGCCTTTGGATGGATCTCATTCTGGCTCATGACCATGGTTTGGGCGCGGAAGCGCTCAATCAGCGAGCGGACATAGGGCCTGATGCCGCCTGAAGTCAGAATGACCGGAATTTCACCGGTTTGGGCGGCGCGGTCCAAAGCAATCCGAACGGCTTGCACAAACTCATGCACTTGACTGGGTGCAAGCGCCAATTGGCGGTCGCCGCGCTCGCCAACGATGGCTTCCGAGAAGGCTTGCTCCCATTTGGGTGATAGAGCCACAATTGGCAATGAACCGTCTGGGCTGCGGTTTTGGAAGTAGATCTGGCGGGCCAGCCGCGCGCGGACATGCTCTACCATGGATACGGCATCCATGGTCGTGGCTTCAGAAATGGCTTCCATAATGGTGGCGAGGTCACGGATCGACACACGCTCGCGCAGCAAGCTTTGAAGGACGCGCTGAACCGTCGCCCAAGAGACTTGGGCAGGGATCGTGTCCTCAACCAGCTTCTGATGCTCTTTCGACAATTCTTTCATCAGGCGCTGAACTTCCGCAATCGACAGAAGCTCAGCCATATTATCCTTCACCACTTCGGTCAGGTGCGTGGTCAAAACGGTGGCCGGATCAACAATTGTATAGCCTTTGAAGGCAGCTTCTTCGCGGAAGCTTTCCGCCACCCAAGCGGCAGGCAAGCCAAAGGCTGGCTCTTTGCAGGGCTCACCCGGCAGATTGGGGGTCTCGCCGGCTGGATCCATGACCAAGAGATGGCCGATGCGCAATTCGCCTTCACCGGCTTCCATCTCTTTCACACGGATTGAATAGCTATTGTTGGGTACCGCCATATTGTCCAGAATGCGCACCGCTGGCATGACAAAGCCCAATTCCTGAGCGATCTGCCGACGCAGAGCCTTGATCTGATCGGTGATGCGACGGCCTTGAACGTCATTGACTAAGGCCAATAGTCCGTAGCCCAATTCGATCTTCAACTCATCAATGGAAAGCGCTGTGGCGATGGGCTCATCCTCTTCGGGCTTTGGTGGCGCATTTGCGGCATCATGGGCCGCGACATCGGTCGTAAACTGTTTGTCGGCTTCGGCCTTCCAAAGTTTGTAGGCCAGATAGCTTGCCCCGGCCCCGATCAACCAAAAGGCAAACAAGGGCATGCCGGGTAGAACGCCTGCGATAAAGGCGGTTGCGGCAACCATGCCAAGTGCCTGTGGGCTGCCAGCCAACTGGCGGGCCAAAGCTGTTTCCGCAGCTTCATCAACCCCAGCTTTTGCCACCAACATACCCGCGGCGAGCGAGATGATGAGGGCGGGGATTTGGCTGATCAGACCGTCGCCAATGGTCAATTGGGTGTAGGTGGTACCTGCTTCGCTAAAGCTTAGGCCCTCTTGGGCCATCCCGATGATTATGCCGCCAATAACATTGATCGCGGTGATGATCAGGCCTGCAACCGCGTCACCGCGCACAAACTTAGAGGCACCGTCCATGGCCCCGAAGAAGTTGCTCTCGCCCTCAAGCTCTTTCCGGCGACGGCGGGCTTCTTCTTCATTGATGAGACCAGCCGACAAGTCGGCGTCTACTGCCATTTGCTTGCCGGGCATTGCGTCTAAGCTGAAGCGGGCGGCAACTTCGGCGATACGGGTCGAACCCTTGGTGATGACGATGAAGTTTACGATAACCAAGATGATAAAGACGATAATCCCGATCACAAAATTACCGCCCATGATGAAGTCACCAAAGGCGGCGATGATTTCACCCGCTGCATCTGGGCCTTCATGGCCATGGGATAGGATCAGACGTGTCGACGCAATATTGAGGCCGAGCCGGAACATGGTCGCGACCAAAAGGACGGCTGGAAAGGCACTGAATTCCAGTGGCTTGCGGATGAACAACGCGGTCATCAAGATCAAGACGGAACTTGTAACCGAAATGGCCAATAAGAAATCCAGCAGGAAGGGCGGCAAGGGGATGATCAAAAGGACCACCAGCCCGACAACCCCGACGCCCATCAAGACTTGACCAGTCATGACCCCACTGAAGAAGGTCGATAGGCTAAGCTGAGGTGCCTTTGGGTTCGTGCCAATTCCTGCGGATGTGTCGGTCATAGACTAGGCTTATCCGTAAACAAAGCGGGGTTCATTGGCACCAGGTGCCGGCACGTCGATGCCGGCATCCAAGTAGAGCTTGAGCTTATTGCGCAGGGTGCGGATTGATATGCCGAGGATCTGGGCAGCATGGGTCCGATTGCCGTAGCAATGCTTCAGCGTGTCGAGGATCATTTCTTGTTCCACGGCTTCGATTGTGCGCCCAACCAAATTCGTTGGCGCGCTCTGCACCGTTTGCGCCGCCAGAATGGCCTGCCCAGCAGTCGCAACATGGGGGTTTAAGGCTGAGGCTGTGCCTAAAGCAGATCCATCAGGCAAGCGAATGTCACCGATCTCAATTTCTGGTCCACCTGACAATAACACTGCGCGGTGCATGGCGTTCTCTAATTCCCGCACATTGCCGCGCCAAGGATTAGCCTTGATGGCATCGAGCGCAACATTGGAAATACCCTTTGGCTTTAGACCATTGGCGGTGGTGTATTTCTTGATGAAGTAAGTCGACAAAGCGACCAGATCGCCGGGACGGTCCCGCAAGGGCGGAATGCACAGATTGACGACATTCAGGCGGTAATACAGGTCCTCTCGGAACTTGCCGGCGCGGACATCCTCTTCCAGATTGCGGTTCGAGGTTGCAAGTATGCGGATATTCACAGGGACGGGCTTGGAACCACCAACGCGGTCAATAACCCGTTCTTGAATGGCGCGCAGAAGCTTTGCCTGCAGGCGGATATCCATTTCGCTGATTTCATCAAGGAGAAGTGTGCCGCCGTCGGCTTCTTCAAACTTACCGATTCTGCGCGCCAAGGCACCGGTAAAGGCACCTTTTTCATGGCCGAACAATTCTGATTCCAAGAGGTTATCCGGAATGGCAGCGCAATTCACGCTGATAAAGGCTTTATCGGTGCGGCGGGAGTTCTGGTGCACAAAGCGCGCCATAACCTCTTTTCCGACGCCACTTTCCCCGGTGATCAGCACGCTGGCTTCGGAAGAGGCGATCTGTTCGGCAAGCCGGATCACGGCCTTCATGGCGGGGTCATGGGCGATCAACGGACGGGTGTCGTCGGTAATGGCGGCCAGAACAGCTGCAATCAGTTCGGGGTCTGGCGGCAATGGCAAGAATTCTTGCGCGCCCTGCCGGATCGCGTTTGCAGCCGTGCGTGGATCGGTGGAGACGCCACAGGCAACAACCGGCACGATGATGTGCTCGGCCTCATTTTGCGCGATCAGGGCGGCGATATCATGGCTGACATCGACCAGAAGCAAGTCTGCCCCTTTGCCATTTCGCAGAGCCGTTGTGGCCTGCGCAATGGTGTCGACCTGGAACACTTTGGCACCGCGATCCATCGCAATCTTGGATGCGACGGCAAGCTGCCCACTCATGTTGCCAACAATCAAAACTCGCATTTTCAGTCTCCTCACGCCTGAGCGTGTTCACTAATTTCGCGCTTGCGCGCGCATTCGTTCAAGATCAAGGTTTATGAGTTGGTGTCATTATCTTTGATGATTTCGGTCATGGTCACGCCCAGTCGCTCGTCGACGACGACAAGCTCGCCGCGTGCCACCAAGCGGTTGTTCACATAGATATCGATTGCTTCCCCGACGCGGCGATCCAGTTCGATCAAGGACCCGCGCGCGAGTTTCAGAAGTGAAGCGACATCCATAGTTGCGCGTCCAAGCACGGCCTTGATGTTAACCGGTACATCAAAGACCGGCGCCAGATCGGTCGCTGAGCGCGTGTATTGCGGCGGCGCTTCGTCCTGCACAGCTTCTGCTGGCAGAGGATCAAGCTCCGAGAGGTCGGGCAGATCGTAGGACTCGTTGTTTTCGTCCATTTCAGGCCTCCTCAGGACTGGGTTATGTCGAGGCTTAAGCCTTCAGCATCTGCTGAGGCGAGCCAGTTTTGAGCGGAAGTTTCAATTGCGGCGAGGGCACCGGCACGGTCATGCACAATGCGTCCATCACCCCAATCTAGGGTACAGTCGCCGGACTGAGCGTGCGGGTCTGGCCGCACGGCAATCTCGCCCGTGAAGCCAGCTTCGCGAGCGCAGCCGATTAGACGTTCTTCAATCGTCTCAGCCAATTCTGGTGAGACGCGGACCACCAAACGCGGCGTATCGCGCAAATGGGCAACAGCAGAGGTAACAATCGCCTCCACCCGGTCTGCGCCATAGGTGTCTAGCGCGGCGTGGGCGACCGAGCGTGCGGCGGCGAGTGCGACTTCGGTTGCATCATGGCGCAGACTCTGGGCTTCAGCATTGAGGCGACCCAACATCATTTGCATCATGTTTGCTATCGCTCGCAGAGCCTCACTGGTTGCACGTTCAACCTTTACAAGTTCAGCCTGCTGTCCCTCGGAAAAGCCTGCGGCGTGGGCAGCTGCCACGTCGTCGTCAGTTAAAACCTTACGGCGGTTCGAGGCGCTGGGCACAGTTGCGCCAGTTTTGGTGAACATCGGCTCGAAGGTATGTTTGGACGATTGAACCATCATGCGCCTCAGTAAATCAATTCATCATCACGCCCGCCTTCGGCGAGCATGATTTCGCCACGTTGGGCTAAGTCTTTGGCAATCTGGACCATGCCGGACTGCGCGCCATCCACATCCTTCAGGCGTACCGGACCCATTGAGGCCATGTCATCGCGCATGATTTTGGCAGCGCGTTCCGACATATTGCTAAAGAAGAGATTGCGCAGCTCGTCAGACGCCCCTTTGAGTGCCAAGGCCAGTTGTGACTTTTCGACAGCCCGCAAGAGGGTTTGAACGCCGCCTGGATCGAGCTTCTTCAAGTCCTCAAACACGAACATCAAAGAGCGAATGCGCTCGGCTGCTTCGCGGTTACGCTCTTCCAAGGCGCCGATAAAGCGGTTTTCAGTAGCACGGTCGAAATTGTTGAAGATTTCGGCCATCAGCTCATGGCTGTCGCGCTTTGAGGTCCGCGCCAAATTGCTCATGAATTCATTGCGTAAGGTGATTTCGATTTTCTCCAGAATGTCGCGCTGGATCGGCTCCATGTGCAACATCCGGTTCACGCATTCGAGAGCAAAATCGTCTGGCAGGGCCGACAGCACGCGGGCTGCGTGGTCTGCTTTTACCTTTGACAGAACCACAGCCACAGTCTGTGGATATTCGTTCTTCAGATAATTGGCCAAAGTCGTTTCAGCGACATTGCCCAGTTTGTCCCACATGGTTCGACCGGCTGGACCCCGGATTTCCTCCATAATCGCTTCCACCTTTTCAGGTGGCAGGATGGAGGACAAAAGGCGTTGGGTCTGTTCATAAGACCCCATGACGGCACCCGTGTTGGAAATACGCCCAACAAATTCGACCACCAATTCCTCAACAGCGTCGGATTGCACATTGCCCAGATTGGACATGGCTTGCGAGATTTCTTTAATCTCTTCCTCGTCGAAGAAGTCCCACAAAGTCTTGTGGTCTTCCCCTAAAGCCAACAGGAAGACGGCCGCTTTCTCAGCGCCCTTTAGCTCACTTGAAGAGGCAATGGCGGCCATCTATTTGCGCTCCTGCAACCAAGCCCGAATGACGGATACGGTTTGTTCGGGATTGTCTTTAACCATCTCCGAGACCTGTTTCATCGCATTGGCATTGACTGAACCTTGGATGCGCGCAATGTCGACCCGTTCATCGCCTGTGCCAGCCTCGCCTCCCGGTAACGCAACCACATTGCCAGCCCCCGCCATCCCCAGAACTTGGCCGGGAAGCCCCATCGGCACGCCAGCGCCACCAGCGCTTGACGCCTCAAACACGCCCTTCACGAGCGGACGCGCAACAAAGAATAGAAGTGCGGCCGCAACCAAAGTCATCGCCAAGATTTCAGCGCCGCGCATGATGTCATTTTTATCAAAGGCAAATGCACTAGGTGCTTTTGAACCGGCATCGGCTGCAGCCTTTGCAAAGCGTACATTGACCACTTCAATCTTGTCGCCACGCTCAGCATTGATGCCGGCGGCAGAGGTAACCAATGCGGCAATCTGTTTCATTTCGGCTTCAGGTCGCGCAGCCCATTTCGGTGCTTCACCTGCTTTTGCAACTGGGGTAGAGACACCATCGACAGCAACAGCGACCGACAGCCGCATCACTTTGCCTGGGGTGATGACTTCCGTGCGGGTGCTTTTTGAAATCTCGTAGTTGACGGTTTCGTCGGTGCGATTGGAGTTCGATTCCTGTCCACCAGCGGCACCTGGTGTTTGGCCATCGGGGACGTTTTGCGCTTGCGTAACGCTCTGATCATTGGCTTTGTCTGCGGCGACTTCTTCAATCGTTCGGGTAGAGCGGGGCGCGACCTGATCTGGATTGAAGTTTTCTTCGGTCTTTGTCACTTGGCTGAAGTCCAGATCCGCGGAAACTTGCACGCGCGCGCTACCAGGCCCCACGATGCCTTCAACAATCTCTTGCAACCGACGGCGCAGGCGCTCTTCATATTGGCTGGTGCGATCATCCATGGCCGCGGATGAAGCATCTGCGCCAATGCTGGCGCCAGCCAGCAATTCGCCACGCTCATCTAGAATCGTTACTTTATCGGGCGACAGGCCTTGAACGGCGGCGGCGACCAGACTGCGAATGGCGTTGATTTGTTTTTCTGACAGAGAGCCGCGCTCTAGCCCAACCACGATCGAAGCGGTTGGCGACTCTGAATTGGTTTGGAACAATGCCTTCTCAGGTAGCACCAAATGGACGCGCGCGGCGTTGACGGTATCGAGACTGTCGATTGAACGAGCTAACTCGCCTTCGAGCGCGCGCAGCTTGTTGACGTTCTGCACAAAGGAGGTGGCACCCAACGCATCTTGCTTGTCGAAAATCTCATAGCCAATCGAGCCTTGGCCGGGCAGGCCGTCTGCAGCCAACCGCATGCGTGCTTCAGCAACTTTCGAGCGGGGAACGAAAATGCTCGACCCATCCGGGGAGAGTTGGAAGTCGACATTGGCAGCTGTCAGGCTCTCGCTGACCGCGGCTGCATCTTTGGCAGACAAATCTGAATAAAGCAGTGAGCGTTCTTCTGCGCCGACACGGAACATGATCGCGAACAGAGCGGCAGCCACCAAAGCCGTTACAGCAAAGGCGGCGACCAGCTTTGCCGGTCCTGCTGACTTCAAAATCGAGATAAATCGTTCCAACGACCCGCTCCGCTTGAAGCGCCAAAACCCGCAGACTTAAAGGGTCTGTAGAGGGTTCGGACGCTCCGTCACCTTGTTTCGTGCTGGGATCAATCGGTCGGTTTTACGCGCTCCGAATCAGACCCAACACGGTGGCAAAACGACCAAATAGCCCGGATGGCTACTCGGTCATTTTTGCCTGCTAGGCAGCTTTTTCCGGGTGTTAGGTAAAAGACACGTTAATTTCGGCGGTTAAGCCTGCAAACTTAACGGTAGTTTTGAATGCGTGTTACACGCAATCCTGGAAGACCATGACGGTCTACCTGACGTTGCCAGCCAAGGAATTCCTCAGCTGTAATGCGATAACGTGCGCACGCATCCTCAAAGCTGAGCAGCCCGCCTTTAACAGCAGCAACCACTTCAGCCTTGCGGCGTGCAACCCAACGTTCTGTGTTGGGGGGTGGCAAACTCGACAAAGTAAGAGGTGTACCCTCTGGACCCGTCACCGATAATTCCCGTTGCATGGCGTGCACCATGTGCTCACCTCCATATCTTGATCTTGAGAATAAGATACGCCTTTCGATTTAAGGTCGCGCTAAGCGACACGCTTAATTTTGAGTGATTTCAGACATCAGAATTCTTCAGAATGCCGTAGTGCTACGTTCAGCTTGTTACCGTTAGCGCTTCATCCGGATGACTTCGTCGAGCATGTCATCCGCTGTTGTGATGATCTTCGAAGAGGCGCTGTAGGCACGCTGAATGATGATCATGGAGGAAAATTCCTGAGCCAAATCAACACTTGAGGATTCGAGGCTGGACGAGGCAATTACGCCGGCACCGCCAAGACCTGGATCCTTTAGGCTAAAAACACCTGAATCAGCCGTCGGTCTGTAAACGCCGCCACGGTCTGCGATCAAACCATCAGGATTAACGAATGTCGCGATGGGGAGTTTATACAATTGCCTTGACACACCATTGTTGAAGATGGCTGAGATGAAGCCTTCCTTCGAAATCTCCACCCCGGTGACATCGCCAAACAGGGATCCATCGGTTGTGGTTGAACTGATAGAGGTCGGGCTGTCGAATTGGCTCACGCCGCCGGCACCGCTTATTTGCCCGAGGTCGAGGGTGAAAGTTTGCGCGGCAAGACCGGTTGCAGTTGCCCATTTTACGGCGCCGGCGGCTGGTGCACCACCTGCGGCAGCGCCCAAGCTGAAGCCAGCCAACAAACTTGGCGAGGTTGCGACCGTGTCAAGCTGACCGCTTGGGGTAAATGCTAACGTGCCCGTCGCAATCTGTCCGTTGACCAAGGGCGCGCCAGTTGTGACGTTGCTCGCGGGTGACGCATAGATTTCGGTCGTCCACTGATTAGCCGTCGCGCTCTTCAGCAAAGCAACATTGAACGTGCGAAGGCCACCGAGGCTGTCATAGATTTGAAACGACCAATTGGCATCAGGGGTCACACTGCCCGACGCCATATTGTTGGTCGCCGCATTATAAGTGCCGCCAGAGACAGCCGTGCTGATCGGGGTTGTTGATCTTAAATTGCCATTAATTTTAGCGGTCGTGGATGGGGTCGCAGTCCCCGAAATTGAGCTGATGTTGACGGTTTCAAGCAGGCTTAAGTCACTCGGGCTGGTGGTGACCGTGCCGGTTGGATCGACGCGCCAGCCTTGTAAAAAATACCCTGCTTGGTTGACCAAATTGCCCTGATCATTGGCTGCAAATGTACCCACCCGCGTAAACGCAACATTGGTCGATGCAGCGCCCGCCGTTTCCAAAGGCGAAACGGCGAAAAAGCCTTGGCCTGAAATGGCTAAGTCTGTGACGGTGGCGGTCGAATTCAAATTGCCTTGCGAACGCACCAATTGCCGCGTTTGGGCTGAAACCCCACCGGCATTATAGGTGGAGCTTTTGCTTTGAGGATTGACCAATCGGGTGAAGTCGGTGCGGTTACGCTTAAAGGCGGTCGTGTTCACATTGGCGATGTTGTCGGAGACGACAGCCATGGCACTGGAATTTGCGATGAGGGACGAAACGCCCGCCAACATTGCGTTATTGATCGACATTGAATGCTCCTGATCGTGTTTTTATTGTTAGGAGCATTCTGCCCAACCACTTGTGTCCAGATTTTAGGGACGGAGTGTTGATTTTTAGTTGATTTTTTTCTTAATCGCAGGGATTTAAGTCAAAATATCAATTCGCTTGCAGTCCTATCTTAACGATTGACGACAACGGCAGTGCAGCACCGCCAATGGTGACAGTTGGTGTGTTCCCCGAGAGGTCAACGCCAGTAATCACACCCTTTTGGCGAACGGTCCCGGTGATTGGACGGTCATCTGCGCCTTGGGCATTGAGCTCCAAACGATAGGTGCCGGCAGGTGCGGCTTTACCGGACTGATCTTTGCCGTCCCAGGTGAAGGTTTTTTCGCCCGTTGAGGTCTCACCCGATTTCGTGGCAATCGTCCGACCTTGGGAGTCGACAATTTTTAATGTGGTGCTGGTCGAAGACCGAGGTAACTCGTAGCGCCACGTGGCTACCCCACCGCTCGCGAGACCTGCCAACGCAGATGTTGCCGTGGCTTCTTTGCCTAAATAAGCGACAGCAGTTGCACCCGCGCTCAGCTTCGTGGTTTCGGTCAAAGACGACAGAAGGTCATTGGTCTTCAATTGTTGTTCCACGCCCGAGAATTGCACCAATTGATTGGTGAAGTCCTTCGTGTCCAAAGGCGAAAGTGGGTCTTGGTTTTTCAACTGCGCCGTTAGAAGCGTCAAAAAGGTCTCGAAATTGTTTGCCAGCGACGACTTGGGGGTCGAGGCTGCTTTAGCGGCGGTGGCAGACGCTGCTGTAGAAGCGGCCGTCGTGTTGGTAACTGTTGCCATCTTACGTTCCTTAAAACTTAAGCGGTCATGGCGATGCGGGCGCGTTGCCAGCGTTCGACAGGACCAGAGAGGTGGGCGGAAAGCGGGGCTGCCTGCTCTGGCTTGGCCGCTTCGGAGGTTTCATAGCCTTCAAGGCTGTTCTTAAGGCGTGCGCTTTGCTGCTGATTAGCATCGCGATTTTCTTGCGAACTGCCTTGATCATTCATCGAGAATGAGAGGCCATTTTCTTCCAGTTCAAGCCCGGCCTCTTGCAACGCGCGGGTCAAATCGCGCGCTGACAAAGCCAAGTCCTTCAGGGCTTCAGGTCGATCGGTGCTAACCACGGCTCGCACTTTCTTGTCTGTGCCAACGGTCAAGCGCACATCGACCCGACCCAATTCTGGTGGATCGAGGCGAAGCGTGAATTCCTTCAACCCATTTGAAATGCGGCGCATCATCGCCGCAGCCAGCATTGGGACCGTGTGAGGCTGCACTAGGGTCGGTTTTGGACTTGTGTCTGTCACGGGTGTGCCTGTCCAATCCGTAGTCGCCGAGCTGGCGGCATCGGCGGAACCGTTGGCACCAGCCATCATGCCGCCGGCATCGGTTGCTGAAATCTTGGTTTCTTCAGCTTTGGTCGCGGCTTTAGCGAGGTTCGGCAGAAGCCCCGTTGCGACTGTAGCCGCTGCTGGTGGTGTAGGGCCGGCAGTTAAAGCGGCACTTGGTGCGCTTTGCAGTCCGGCATCGTCGGCCGCGACTAAGCCAACACTATCGCCAAACCATGCATTTGGGCCATTTGTTTTAAGCGCGCGTGCCGCACCCGATTGTGCTTCCAGTGCCCGTGTTGCACCTGGTCCTTGGGGGTCTAGTGCAAGCGCCACGTCAAAAGCGGGACCCGCTTGAACCGCTACAGGATCGTTAGGCTGGGGGCTCGGCTGTGTTGATTGCCGGGAAGCGGTCGCAACAAACTGTGCCAATTGACTGTCTTCGGCCACGGGCTGTTGGGTTTGCCCCAAGGCCGCAAGGCCGGCCGATAGGATTTGCGATGCGACGGCTAGTGGTTTGAGTACTTGGGTTTGAGGTGTTGCACCTTCGGCAGTTTCGTCCACTTTAAAGGTGAGGTTGGCGTCCTCAAGCCCGGCGGCAACTTCCGCGGCTTCGCCAAGCAGCCCAGGTGGCACGGTTGCACTTTGCGCGCTGGGTGCTTGCGTGGTCTTAACTAGACCGTCTGGCTTGAGAACGTCTGCGAGAGCGGTCGCGACGGCGGGTGCTGGCGCAACAAGGGGTGCGGATGTGGAGACATCTGTGAGCATGGGGACATCCGGCACGGATGGATCTGGAGCGGGCTTGGCTTCACCTGTCCCATCGGACGAATTAGGCGATGCCTTTGCAGGTTCTTGCGGACTGGGTGGCTGGACGAAGCCAATCAAAGTAGCGGCAAAGCTCAGCCCCGTTGCCTCGTTTGTGTCACCGGCTGCTTGCATAGACGGCTTCGCGCGCCGCGACTGCGGTGCTTCTGCGGTGCTGTCGATCATGCGTCCAACCGATTCCATATGTCTTGAGCCCCCGTTTCCCAAAATGTCGCACGTCACGCTGCAACTTCGATCAATAGGGGTAGCAAAGGCCGTGCCATGTTTGATTTCGCCTAATACATTGTTTTGATATAAATTTACCAAAGGCTAATGAAGGTAACTGGCGGTCAAACCAGCCACCTAGCGGCATAGTTTGCCGGGTAGAAGGCCAAACCTGCCGCTCGATCAGAAGCTGTTCGGGACCTGAAGATAACAGGGTTTTTACTCGTTTCAGACGCCTCGCCATGGCTTCGCAATGCCTTGGCGCGCAGGTTGCAAGTCATGGCATGATAACGTGCTTTTGCAAAACAAGTCGCGGCAATAGAAAAGAGTTAAATCACTGAAATAAATGATTTATTTCTACTATTTCTAGAGCGGCCTACTTGGAAGAGGTGCGTGATTAGGCAAAGATTGCTCGGCAGGTCGGCAAAAATGACCGGGTGGCGGGTAGATTGAGGCACAAACAAAGGCTGAGTTGGAATGTCGCTGAATTCGATCATGAACATCGCTACGAGTGGCCTGTTTGCCAGCCAAAATGCCATTCGCACGGTGACGCAGAACGTTTCCAATGTGAATACGCCGGGCTATGTGCGCCTCGAGCACAATCAGAATGCGCGCGAAGTTGGCGGTAAAGGTCAAGGTGTTGATACCGCTTTGGTTACCCGTGCGGCCGACCGCTTTTTGGCGGCAGCTTCGTTGGCGGCTTCCAGCGGCGCGGGCAGTGCGGCAGGTCGCTCCGGCTATTTGGAAAATGTCCAAGCGGCCTTTGGCGATCCAACCAGTGAGTCCTCGATCTTCGCCGCTTTGAACCGTGCTTTGGGTGCCTTTGAGACGGGCGTCCTCAACCCCGGTTCGATCTCAGCCCGCCGTGGGGCGATTGCTGAGCTGCAAAGCTTTCTGGCGCAGGTCAATACGGTCGGCCAAACCATCGAGACGGCACGCGCGGATGCAGACCAACGGGTAGCGGATCAGGTTCAGCGGGTGAATACGCTGTTGAAGGATATCTCAGCAGCCAATTCCGACATTATGCGCGCCAATGCCGTCGGCGATTCAACCGGGGCACAGCAGCGCCAAGCCGACATGATCCAAGAATTGTCGCAATACATCGACATTAAAGTCGCTCAGCGCCCTGATGGCTCAACCGAAGTGCGCACCAGCAATGGCGTCTTGCTGGCCGGTTTCAACCCTGCCACCTTAAACTTCAAAGCCTCTGGCATTGGTGCAACTTCGTTTGATCGGATTACCATTACCTTTGGAAGTGATCCAACCGAACGGGAATTTGAACCCAGCATTCAAAGCGGGTCGTTACGAGGCCTCTTAGATGTCCGCGATCAAGATTTGGCCAAGATCGCCTACGGGTTGGGTGAATTGGCCGGTGGGATTGCCGATGCCCTCAATGCGGCCCACAGCCAAAACGCAACCTTGCCGCCCTTGGCATTGGCCAGAGGTAGCGACACCGGGCTCTTGGCTTCTGACAGTTTAAACTTCACAGGCCAAACCAGCATTGGCGTCGTCAATGCGGCGGGCCTCTTGGTCAGCAAGATCGACATTAACTTCAACACGGGTGCCATTACCGTCGATGGGGCTCCCTCTGGCACTACGGGTGCAACCATTGGCTCTTTCGTCGCTGCCCTCAACACAGCGCTTGGTGCCAATGGTTCGGCAAACTTCACCAACGGGCGACTGGAAATGCAATCCGCCGCCCCGGTGCCTGCAACCGCCACCCCCAATGGTTTCGTGTTTGATGAGCCGACGACTGGGGGAAGTCAGCGCGGCAGTCGTGCCTTTGCCCATTTCTTCGGGCTAAATGATCTGGTCCAGTCGGGCACGCCGTTGAACTATGCAACGGGCTTGCGCGCCACCGACAGCCATGGCTTCGTGGCGGGCAGCGTCATGAGCTTGCAAGTGGTTGGACCGACCGGCGGCATTGCAACGACCAAGAATGTCACCATTCCAGCGGGCACGATTGGTGACATCATGAACGCCCTGAATGATCCCACAACAGGTGTCGGGCTTTATGGTGGGTTCTCACTCGACCCTCAAGGTGTCATGAAATGGACGCCGGGAACTGGGCAAGGCAATCTGCGCTTAGAGATCACACAAGACATTGGTCCGCGCGGAGGCACTAGCCATGGCTTTGCTGCGATTTTTGGTGTCGCATCCAAAACCCGCGAAGCACGCGCTTTGGGCATTGGGGTCAATCCATCAATTGTATCAGACCCCTCGAAAATGGGTCTCGCGCGTCCTGATCTTTCAGCTGTCGCACTTGGTGCGGTAGCTGTCGGTTTGGCCGATAGTCGAGGTGCGCAAGCTTTGTTTGATGCGTCGCGGGCGCCTTTGACGTTCAGCGATGGGCCAGGCGGCGTCACTCGGTCAATGAAATTGATGGACTTTGTCTCATCGCTTGGCGGCGATGTCGGGCGACTGGCAGCTGAGGCGACTTCGGATAAGGAAACCGCTGAAGGGTTTAAGGCGGAGGCGGATGCGCGCCGCGCCAACATCGAAGGCGTCAATCTCGACGAAGAATTGGTCAAACTGACCAGCTTCCAACAAGCCTATTCTGCAGCCGCCCGGATGATCCGTGCGGTTGATGAAATGTACCAAACTTTGCTGCAGGCCGTTTAGGGCAAGACACAACTGACGAGACACAAGTGGAGCATCTCTCATGACACGCGTCGCAACCTTTAATCAGTTCTTCGGCAGTGCAGCTGGCATTGCGATGGGCCAAGCCAATATGGCGAAGGCACAAGAGCAGGCCTCGACGCAAAAGGTCTCCAGCGACTTACAAGGTTTTGGCATCGAGGCTGGGCGTCTTTTATCTGCCAAAACCTACGCTGAACGATTGGATCGACGGGCGGAAACCTTAAAGGGGCTGGAAGCCCGCGCAGAAGTCGAAGCCACCGCCCTAGAGAGCGCACAAGCGGCGGTCCAACAGGCACGTGATGGTTTGGCCAACGCAGCGGCCAACCAAAATGGCGCGGGATTGAAGGCCGCTCTTGAGCAAGCCCTCAGCGTCATCGATACTGCCGCCAACGCCCAATATAATGGCGAGGCCATTTTCGGCGGCGAGTGGGGCTATGGCGAACCGTTTGTGCCCGCTAGCCTCGATACACTGGCCGCTCAACCCAATACCGATGCCAATTGGGTCGATACCGGACGCAATCGCACGGTGATGATTGAAGATAATCGCTCGATTGAATTGAGTCGCAGTGCCGAAGATTTGTTCCGTCCGTTTGTTGACCTCCTGCGGTCCATCCGCGTTTGGGAAAATGCCAATGGTCCGTTGACGGGAAGGCTAACCACGGCGCAATTGACCTATGTCCAAGGCCTCATTCCCCAAATCGCCACAGTACAAACAAATCTGATCGACAAATCTGCCGAAGCCGGCAGCACGGCTAAGCAGATTGAGATGGCTGTGAGCACCAATGACGCCAAGCGTGACACGTTACTGGCCACAATTGGAGACCAAGAAAATGTCGATTTGGCTGAAGTGGCAGCCCGCCTCTCGGCGGCACAGACCCAGTATCAAGCATCGGCTGCGATCTTTGGGCAGCTAAAGGACCTGAACCTGCTGCAATATCTGCGATAATCTGCTAAAGCTCAACCATCGCTACAGGCCTTGAACCTGTGGGGAAGGAGCAGACATGACGGTTGAAGCACTCAGGGCTCGCACAGATGCGGGTCTGCAAACCATTCCAGACATTGATTTAGGCTTTGATAAACCCCGCGCGCAAACCCGCGTTGTCGTCGCGATGTCTGGCGGGGTAGACTCATCGGTTGTCGCGGCGTTGGTGCAAGCAGCTGGATATGAGACCATTGGTATCACCTTACAGCTCTATGACCATGGGGCTGCCCTTAAGAAGCAAGGTGCATGCTGCGCGGGGCAAGACATCCATGACGCCCGCCGTGTCGCCGATCAGATCGGTATCGCCCATTATGTGCTGGATTACGAAAGCCGCTTTAAAGAAGCGGTGATCGACAATTTTGCCGATACCTATCTCGCAGGCTTTACCCCGATCCCTTGCGTTCGCTGCAACCAAAGTGTGAAGTTTAAGGACCTGCTGGAAACAGCGCGCGATCTTGGCGCGGATTGTTTGGTGACCGGTCATTATGTCGGTCGCGTTGATGGACCAGAAGGGCCAGAAATGCGCCGTGCGGCGGATGCTGCGCGCGATCAATCGTATTTTCTGTTCGCAACCACGCGGGCGCAATTGGGCTTCTTGCGGTTTCCATTGGCCGATCTGCCCAAGCCTGCTGTACGCGACATTGCAGCGGCGCTGAATCTTCCTGTCGCAATAAAGCCTGATAGTCAGGACATTTGCTTTGTTCCTAATGGTAAATATGCAGATGTGGTGGCCAAATTACGGCCAGGCGCAGCAGAGCCGGGCGAGATCTTGCATGTAGATGGACGCGTGCTAGGCACCCATGACGGCGTCATCCATTTCACGGTGGGCCAAAGGCGCGGCCTTGGCATTGCGACGGGGGAGCCGCTGTTTGTGGTCAAACTCGACGCAGCCGCTAAGCAAGTTATCGTCGGTCCAAAGGAATGCTTAGCCATTACCCATATCACCCTTACAGACGTGAATTGGATTGGCGAACAAGTCGCGGGCGAAGATGCCCTCGATGGGCGGCGTGTCTTGGCGCGGGTCCGATCAACCCGACCGCCAGTTCCAGGAACCTTGCACATCGGGGCAGGGTGGTCTGTTGTCTTGGATGCGCCAGAAGAAGGCGTCGCACCGGGGCAGGCTTGTGTATTCTATGATCCTCTCGATGAGGGTGACCGGGTGCTGGGTGGAGGGTGGATTGCAGCGACCGCCCTGCGCGGCGAAGGCTTGCCGCTGTAGCCCTTAGCCGCAGTCTAGGTTAAATCGAGCCATGCCTACCTATCATCAGCCCAAGAAAATGAGTTTTGTGCCCCCTATTTTGCGGCGTCGGTTCATCGTGCCGGATAATCCCCGCGAATTGGGTACTTTGGTTGCCATAATTGGCCTCGCGATTTCTTTGATCTCGGCTGGACCCACTCTATCGGATTTAAGCCAGTGGATGGGTAAGCGCCAAATTGAAGCCAAGCGGGTAGCCACTGTCCCTTTTCGCGCCAATCTAGAAAGTCGTCTTGTGGGCGTTTATTTGTTTGAGGACGAAAACAAGCTGCAAGTCGCGTTGCGCGGTGACCGCGTTTATCTGAGCAAAGCGGCCGTGGCGCCAAAAGCTTTGGTCGTGTGGCGGACGGGCCGTTCTGACAAAGCCAAGACCCTGTTTCAATATCTCGACTATTTGTTTGGCCTGCCGATAGGCCTTGGCATTTTGGCTTGGGGCCTGTCCATTCGTGTTAAGCGACCCGATCCGTTTGAAGAGGCGATGGCCCATCGTTCCGATGAGGATGGCTCGACTTCATGAATTATCGTCACGCCTTTCATGCCGGCAACTTCGCCGATGTCTGGAAGCATTTAGCCCTTGTTTTAAGCATCGATCATCTGCGGCTGAAAGAAGCCCCGTTCCGCGTCTTGGATGTGTTTGCGGGCATTGGCACTTATGATCTCTCGAGCGATGAAGCCGCCCGCAGCCCGGAGTGGCAAGATGGCATCGCTCGTTTATGGGCGGCCGAAGACCCACCCGCACCTGTTAGACGTTACCTCGACCTCGTTGCAGCAGCGGGCGATGGCCCCAATACCTATCCGGGGTCCCCGGCGTTGATTGCAGAAATGCTGCGTTATCAAGACAAAGCTCTGTTCTGTGAATTGCACCCGGTCGATTATGAAATCTTGGCCGCAAGGTTTGAGCGCGCCCGTGGGATCAAGGTTGAGCGCCGCGATGCGTGGGAGGCGGTGCGTGCCCATCTGCCACCGATTGAACGCCGTGGACTGGTACTCATTGATCCACCGTTTGAGCGACCAGGCGAGTTTGAGCGCTTGGTCGAAGCCTTGCAAGACGGCCTCAGCCGCTGGGCAACCGGGACCTACATCCTCTGGCATGCCGACAAGGATCACTATGTCACAGGCGAATATCGCCGCGCTTTAGCCGAGACTGAAGCGCGTTTGTTGGCCGCCGATTTACAGGTTTGCGCACCCCACGAAGGTCAAGGTTTGGTCAGTGCTGGGGTGACAATTGCCAACCCGCCATTTGGCTTGGAAGTAGCTTTGGCCGAGGCGGGCAGCTATCTAGCGTCACTTTTTGCACGCGGAAGCGGCGCAAAGGCTGAAATAGCGCGCATTTCTGGCCGTTGGTGAGGTTGCTTCTCGTCTCACACTCGCGCATAAGGCGATAGCAGGTTCGTTTTTAACAAACTGAAATGACCGCACCGGCCCCGCTACTGGTCGCACACGCCCCATTCATTGCGTGCAAGACCAGAATTGCTTCGGCTTTGTGCTGGTCTGTCTCAGTCGAGATGGCCCTGTGGCGGCGCAACCCTGCTCCGTCGGTTCCCGGGGAATTACATGCGTTTCGACGACGACGACGAAGACACCAAGCCAGGCGACAAGAAGAAGAAGCCACGTGAACGCGCACGTGGCATGGAAGAACCTTCATTCGACGCACCATCACCTTCATTTAATGACCGTCCACCACGCCGTGACTTTGGTGGTGGCGGTGGCTTCGGCGGCGGCGGAGGCGGCGGTTTTGGCGACCGCCCACCGCGCCAATATGGCGACCGTCCACAAGGTGGCGGCGGCTTTGGTGACCGTCCACCCCGTCAATTCGGCGACCGTCCACAAGGGGGCGGTGGCTTTGGCGATCGTCCACCGCGTCAGTTCGGCGACCGCCCGCAAGGCGGCGGTGGCGGTGGCTTTGGTGACCGTCCACCCCGTCAATATGGCGACCGTCCGCAAGGCGGCGGCGGCGGCTTTGGTGATCGTCCACCTCGTCAATATGGCGACCGTCCGCAAGGCGGCGGTGGCGGCGGCTTTGGTGATCGTCCACCGCGTCAGTACGGCGACCGTCCGCAAGGCGGCGGTGGTGGCGGCTTTGGTGATCGTCCACCGCGTCAGTACGGCGACCGTCCGCAAGGCGGCGGTGGCTTTGGCGACCGTCCTCCACGCCGTGACTTTGGCGGTGGCGGCGGTGGTGACCGTGGTCCTCGCAACTTTGAGGATCGGGCCCCACGCGAGCCCTTGGAAAACCATGAGGGCACGGTGAAGTTCTTCAATGCAGAGCGTGGCTTTGGCTTCATCACCCCTGATGGTGGTGGCGCAGATGTGTTTGTGCACATTTCAGCGGTTCAGCGTTCCGGCTTTGAAGTCTTGGAACCAGATCAGCGTTTGGCGTTTCAAACCTTGCCTGATCGCTTTGGCAAAGGTCCGAAAGCAATCAATCTGTCCTTGTTGGATGGCTCTGCCTCTGCAGCGGCTCCAGCGCGCGATATGGGCGATTCTGCATCAAGCGTTGATGATGATCAGCCAGATTTGGGCGACTATAATCCAGAATAAGACTTTGGTCGGGGCTGAAACAGTCCCGACTATTTGCTCTCACTCACGCGATAGCGCCGCCCTTGGACTTTGATCTGGGGCGGCGTTTTTGTACGTTCAAAAGCCCGCCAAGCGGGCTCTAAGTCGCGCCAGAAGCTCGCCTTTGGCCCTTGGCTTAATTGCAGCATCCGAAATGGCGTCATCTGAAACGGAAAAATATGGAAGGGGATGGATGCCTGTCCGTTCACCAGCGCCGAATAGGCGATGGTATAGACTTCTTCCATATCCTGATCGGTTAGCCCATAATGTCTCCCAGAGGCGCAGCCTGCCTGCAGCAAACTGGGTGCGCCGCGCCAGCCGCGCCCGCGGTCATAGGCGTTTGGCCAATTGAGATTGATCCCTAAATAGCCGACCCCCTGTGGTCGCATCTGCGACGCTGTAACGGCATAAAAGCCTTCGGGTTGGCCTGTTGAGGTATTTTGGCGCGGCCCTAACGCCCCGTCCTTACTGCAGATTTTAAAGTTCCGCAGCCGGCTATAGGTACCAGATGGTGCCTTAACCCAGACTTCAAGTCGGTCTTGCTCTCGGATCAAGCGAAAATAGACCGGGGCACCCAAGGTCAAGCCGAGGTCTGAATAGGCAAAAGCCAAACGTTGGCGGGTGCGTTCAATCGCGTCCGCTCCGACTGAGGAAACAGCCACCCGCACGCGCGCGCTCGCTTGGGCCTTTGGTTCGGCATGGATTGCTTCAATCCCGGCTGTCGCTACCAGCAATACACTCGCGACCGCTGCCAGTATGTGGCGGCGAAAGAGTGCTTTTGGTAACGTAGAGACCATTGGGGTTCCTCAACTCATAATTCGCTTTAGTGCGGCTGCTGGTTCAGCGCTCTAAACCAGATCGGGCTATAGGCCCACGACCGTTAAAGCGATATAAAACACCGATGCAACCACTCATGAACCTAATTACGGATGTGCCCGGCCTAAAAGTTGGCCAAGCCGAGGATGTGGCCGCCTTAACGGGCGTCACCGTGCTTTATCCCGATGTTGCCGCCGTGTGTGGCGTCGATGTGCGCGGCGGTGGACCCGGTACGCGGGAAAGCGATGCTTTGGCCCCAGAAAACCTAGTCGACGCAATAGACGCCCTCGTCTTATCGGGTGGCTCGGTCTATGGCCTTGCCGCTGCAGATGGCGTTGCTAGCGTGTTAGGCGCGCGTGGGCGCGGCTTTGGGTTGATTGACTTGCCGGGGGTTCCGCGGTCACCGGTTGTGCCAGCTGCCATTCTCTATGACTTGGCCAATGGTGGGAACAAAGGTTGGGGCCAAGACCCGCCGTACCGGGCACTTGGCGCACGCGCCCTAGATGCTGTCTCAGACCGCTTTGAACTTGGGCCCCATGGCGCTGGGATTGGCGCGCGGGCAGGGCAGTTGCGTGGTGGTCTCGGCTCTGCCAGCCAACGCACGGCCGATGGTATCCATGTTGGGGCCATTGTCGCGGTCAATTGTTTTGGCAGCGTCATCATGCCCGGCAGTGACGCGTTCTGGGCTTGGCCGCTGGAACAACATGGGGAAGCCGGTGGCATACGCCCGGACCCCACACTCATGGTCGATGGCGACGATTGGGGGCCTGCCAAGGCCAATCCTGCCGCGATGGGCCGCACTAACACCACTATCGCCTGTGTGGCCACCGATGTGGCGCTGACGCCCGCTCAAGCCAAGCGGGTTGCCCAAATGGCCAGCGCTGGCCTTGCCCGCGCGATTCGTCCAATTTTTGCACCCTTTGACGGTGATGTCGTATTTGCCATGTCCACGGCTCAGCAAAGCTTGGCAGAGCCAACCCACTTCAATCTCGCCCGAATTGGGGCTTTGGCTGCGGATTGTTTGGCTCGGGCTGTCATGCGTGGCGTCTATGCAGCCAAAGACGCTTGATCTTCGCCTCAGCGCCGTCTATTGACGCCGCCTCAGCGCGCCCGTAGCTCAGCTGGATAGAGCATCAGACTACGAATCTGAGGGTCGGGCGTTCGAATCGCTCCGGGCGCGCCATTTTGATTCTAGAACTTTTTTCTTTAGGCCAAACCCCCTTGGGGGGTCTTCTACCAATTTGCTACCAAATGCCAAAAACCTAACGGAATGATCTGGAACGACTTTTGCTGCTTGGATAACCGCATTGATTAGCAGGCCATTGCCCATGATTCGACGGTTTGATGGCGCGCGGATCTTCTGTCCGGCCTGCCAAGCGTCAAGAACGAAACGCCCATGGATCAAACACTTCCAACCCTGCAGCTGCAAACGCACTCGGATCTCGCGTGGCTACTTTAAAGTCGCGCGCAGCCGCGATTGCTGCAATATAGGCGTCTGGTGTGGGGAAGCCTTTTCCAGTGCGTCGAGCGGAAGTCGCAAGGCGGGCATAGTAACGCGCGGCATGCAAATCGAATGGCAAGACGCGGTTACCAAAAAGTGCCAGCGCGCGTTCAGCGATTGTGGCTAGCTGGTCCTTTCGCCTTCCGTCAGACATGGCCCCAATACCAAAAAGGAGTTCGGCAATTGTAATGCTCGAAATGAAGAGGGTCTCTGATGCCTGCGCGTTTAGCCAGTCCAGCACATTATAGTCTGGCTGCACTTTCATGGTTTCTGAAAGCACATTTGTATCCAACAAAATCATTCGAACGTCATTGGTTCGGCGGGCGTTCTATTCCGCGTTTGCTGGAAGGCTTTAAATTCTTCCTTGGTTAGGCCCTGCTCTTGGCTGATTGCCTGCAGCGCACTTCCGAGCTTCAATCGCTCCTTAGGCAGCACGACGGCTTCGAGAATATCGCGAATCTCTGCCTCTGCGCTGCGATTATGGCTGGCCGCTCGAACCTTAATGGCACGATGCACTTCATCGGATAAATTGCGAATGGTAACGGCAGCCATGATAGCACTTTCGGTGTAACAGCATCTATGACATCACTATAGATATATTGATAGCATATTTCAAGATATGTTGTTGGGGTGCGATTGCCACTGCTCAAGGCCACCTATGTTTTAACACTCGGATCAATTCGTTTCGATGGCTGTGGATACAGCGCACCAGTTCGTGTGATTGCAGCTAGCCGAATGCCCGCACGCACAAAAAGTCGAGCGCTTTTTTCACGTCTTTCAGTCAAACTTGCTTAGTCGCCAAATCGGAACTTTAGTCGTAACAGAGCAAAAGCTATGAGGCTTGCTAATTGGAAAGCAAACAGTCCGACCGACATGAAAAGAGCCCGCTCCTCCCAAATCGCACCGACTCCAGTCATTTTCCTAAAACCAAAGTAAAGTATGCAAATCAATACAACTGATGAGCCTGGCATGATGGAAAAGCCAAATACCTGGAGACCGTCTTTGAATTTTAGTTCTGACCCTGGATAGAAGTATATTTTAACAAATTGAAAACAACCACCGAAACAGATCAGCCATGCCACAAATGGAAAACCTAATAAGAAATGTGCTAGCCAAGACGGGAGATCAAGTGAGATTACTTCTGTTTCGGTTAGACAGGAGTACAATGCGCTGAGTGGAATGACTATCCAAAACAATAATTTATCCGTTATAGGCATGCGCCAATGTTCCTAAGCTTTCGCGAATGAGGCCTTCTTCCTTGTAGTTCTTAAATGTTATTGTAACTTTGTCGCCTACGAGTTTCAGGTCAAATTTGGCGGTCAAGTAGAGCTCGCGGCTTGCCAATCACGCTGAGCGGGCCCGATTTTGGGCTAGTTATAGGGCCTCTCAATCACGGAGCAGTTTCAGGGCAAGCAAAGCGTCGCTTTCAAGTGGGTCCTATGCGACCTACGGACTTGATAAGCGCAAAGCATCTTCACTAATAACGCAAAAGCCGCTTTCCTTTAATAACGACTCCCGCTATTAACGCGTGTGTGAATAGTTCAACTTCCTCATCATCTGACATCAGCCCTTCAAACAGGCTGGGCCAATACCGTGAAACGGTCGCTGGCGGGGAAGTGGTGCGTGCATTTATTCCGCCGCCTTTACCGCCAAACCCGCCGCTTCAGCTGGAGCCCTTGTTCGGTCTATTGGACCGAGCCAATCAAGCGCTGGGGCGACTGGATGGGATGAGCGCCCTTCTGCCGAACACCAAATTGTTCCTCTACTTCTATGTGCGCAAAGAGGCTTTGGTGTCGTCGCAGATTGAGGGCACCCAAAGCTCCTTCACCGATCTATTGATGCATGAAAATGATCATGCAACGCGGTTTGGCCTTGATGATGTCGAAGAGGTCTCAAACTATGTGGCCGCTATTCAACACGGGCTTTCGCGCCTCGAAGAGGGCTTTCCAATTTCGCTGCGTCTGATTTGCGAGATGCATGAGATCTTGCTGCGGGGTGGTCGCGGGGCAGGCAAGCAGCCTGGGGCCTTTCGGACCACCCAAAACTGGATTGGGGGCACACGGCCCGGCAACGCCACTTTTGTGCCTCCGCCCGCTCAAGAGGTTGTTGCCTTAATGGGGCAAGCGGAAGTCTGGTTGCACGGCCAAGGCCATGACTTGCCGCTGCTCGTACGCGCTGCACTCCTGCATGTTCAATTCGAGACCATCCACCCTTTCTTGGATGGCAATGGCCGTCTCGGTCGCCTGCTGGTGACGCTGCTCCTTTGCGCTGAAAAGGCGTTGAGCGAGCCCGTGCTCTACCTGTCGCTTTACCTAAAGACACACCGCGAGCGCTATTATGAGCTCCTCACCAAGGTGCGCCGAGAAGGCGCTTGGGAAGAATGGCTGACCTTCTTTCTCGAGGGCGTGCTTGAGATTGCCAACCAGTCCACTGAAGCTGCAGGGCGGATCCTTGCAGTCTTTGCCCATGATAGGGCGCAGATTGAGGCGCTCGGCCGGCCCGCCTCAACAGTCTTGCGTGTTCATGTGGCGTTACAAGCAAACCCGATTGTATCCACGGCGCGACTAAAGCAGGCCACTGGCCTCACCATCCCATCGATAACGCGCGCGCTTGAAGCGCTTGAGAAGCTGCGAATCGTCCGCGAAATCACAGGCCGCTTGCGAGACCGTCTGTGGCAATACAGCGCCTATCTAGACATCCTGAGCGAAGGCGCGGACCCGGTTTAACCCTGTTCTGCATTTGCGCCCAAAGCTGGTGTTCAAGGGGCGGGAGTACCGCCCACTATTAGAACATTATTTCCCTTAAACTGTCCAAACCACCTTTACGTTTCTAAAAGCAAGATATGAGACAGGGCGTAGCTCGAATTAAAGTTCTCGCACAAGTATCATGGCACACATCTTCAGGAAGACAGCTTTATCCCCGGTCTTTGTGAAGTTGCGCCACCCGCGCGGCAATCTTAGCCTATTAACCGCGCTGACTATTCTACCCTTGTCGTTGGTTCTAGTTGGTGCCGTTGAACTGACCTCGCTTAGCAATGAGCGTGCGGCCATGCAGGCGGCCGCTGATGCTGCCGCCCTTGCCGGCGCTCAAAGCATGACGATTGCGGGCACGACGAAAGTTAGCGCGATCGATTACGCTCAGAAGTTTGCGCTAAGCCAGGTTGGCGATTTTGCAAAACGCGCAAAAGTCAGCTTTGTGGCCAACGATGGCTCTAATGGTTCATTTGTTGTGCAAGGCGATGCCATCAGGCCGTCCTTTTTCGGTGACCTCGTTTCAACCGGTGGCTTTAAGATCAAGGTCCAAGCGGTCGCAGAAGCTTTGGTGAAGCAACCTTTGTGCATCCTGGGTATCGACGAGACCGTCGGCAGCTTTAGTGTGTCAGGTGCCGGAAGCTCAAAAATCACCGCGAAAGGCTGTGTGATTCATTCCAACGCCAATCATGAAGTCAGGCAATTGGCCTCGGTTGATGCTGGCACGGTTCGGATGAGTGGCACGGCAAGTGGAACCGCTTTCTCGCCCCAGCCGCAAACAGGTGCCTTGGTTATCCCTGACCCATTCATAGATCGCATCATTGCGCCACTCAAACCGTGCGCATCTGTGCCAAATGGCGGAACGGATGTGATCAAAGCTGGGATCAAGACGCTAAACCCTGGCATGCATCGCACGCAATTTGTGATGCGGGGGACGGCGACACTCAGGCTTTTGCCAGGCGAGCATTACTTCTGCAGCAATTTGAGCTTTGAAGATGAGTCACGCCTCGAGAGTGATGACGCCGTCATGATGTTGTTCGATGCGGGCTAGTTGGTGGATGATGATGCCTATGTCTCGATGGAAGGGCGAAATTCCGGCCCATGGGCAGGCTTTGTCATTGTCAGCAATCGGTCGAGCACCAAGCATGTGAGCATCAAGTCGACTAAAGTAGACCGCCTTCTTGGGACCATTTATCTCCCCAAAACAACAATCTACGTGACATCGCCTGGCAACGTGGCCCAAGGCTCTCAGTGGAGCGTGGTTGTCGCCAAAAATGTTATCACATCAAACTCATCCAACCTCATTATCAACTCAGACTACGAAGGCTCGCCCGTACCTGTGCCCGCCGGCGTGGGTAATCTCGCGGGTGGCGCAAACGCCATTCCGCTGCGGTTGAGGAATTGAGCTCGCTCTCGCCCATTTCTAGAATGACTTGGGCTTATCTAGAAATTTGAAGCCACGATGCAGCGAGATCGCAGAAGCGCTAATCTCGCCATGGACAGTCCCCAAAAGCGCATCGCTTAACCTTGTCCCCGACGCGATTTAAGCCGTAGCAGTCAGGAAATGCCTGTCCTCCTAGGCGAGGTTTTGGTCTAGTTGCCAAGCTGGCGCAGACAATTTTTGCGATTGAGTAGGTTCGTTGGACTGTGTGTTGGTGTGTGCCACGTCAGCCATGCTGGCCTTGGCACAGGTCAAAATCGTTTGAATGAGGACGTTGGGGTCCAATGGCTTAGGCACAAAGGCGTCTGCACCTGCATCCATAAAGGCTGTGCGGTGGTGATCCATTGCATTTGCGGTAAGGGCGATAATGGGCACGGTCTGGGTGTAGCCAGCGGTCGCGCGTAAACGTCGCGTTGCTTCAAGACCATCCATGTTGGGCATTTGCATATCCATCAGGATAACATCAAACTCCTCCAGCCCGGCCATTTCCAGCGCCTCAACGCCGTCATTGGCCATCGCGAGTGACCAGCCCATGGTCGACAAAAAGAGGCTGACAATCTTTTGATTGGTTGGATGGTCTTCTGCCACAAGGATGCGCAAGGGACGCATGTCCACCTCAACATCTTCGGATTCATCTTGTGCGTTTTGGCTGTCGGCCAAGTCATAAGGCAGGGTTACAGTGAAAACGGAACCCTCGCCCTCTATGCTGCGGACATCGAGTGACCCATCCATCAGTTCAGCCAAGCGTCGGCTGATGGCGAGGCCTAGCCCCGTACCGCCCTTCTTGCGCGCGATCATTTGATTGCCTTGTTCAAACTCGGCAAACAGGCGCGATAGGGTAGGCGCGGAAATGCCGCAACCTGTGTCCGCCACTTCTAGCACCATGGCCTGCCGACCCTTGGCATCGAAGCCAGTTCTTGCGGAAACATCGATAGAGCCCGTCTCGGTGAATTTGACAGCATTAGAGATCAAATTGAACAGAATCTGACGGATGCGCAGAGGGTCGCCTATTATCGCGGTTGGGAAATCGGAAGAGGCTTTAAACCGCAGGATCAGGTTTTTGTCTGATGCACGAGGGTCCCAAATCCGGACCGCCGCTTGCAATTCGTCGATGACCTGGAAGTCGACCCGTTCAACCGTCATTTTCCCCGCTTCGATCTTAGACATGTCGAGGACGTCGTTTAAAAGTGCAAGCAAGGTATCGACGGCGTCGTTGAGCATGTCGACATGCTCGCTTTGGACTTTGGACAATTTCGTGCGGCGCAACAAAATGGCAGATGCCATGACTGCGTTCATTGGGGTGCGAATTTCGTGTGTCACGGTCGCGAGAAAATCTGACTTGGTTTGGCTCGCGCATTCTGCACGCGTTTTTTGATCCTGTGCTTCCGCATTTGCCCGCACGAGTTGGTCGGTGAATTCAAAGGAGCGTCGAATAATGATGGCTAGGTGGCCCAAATAAACAAGCGATCCAATCAGGATCACAGCCGAAGTCGCCGCTTCCATTTTGAAATAGATCCAAGACGTAATCGGCAAGCCAATCAGATAGAGACACATCGGCAGAGTTGAAGCGGCCAGCAAGGCCGTCGAACGGGCTGCATGCAACGTAGAGTGAAGCAGGGCGCCGCAAATGATCAGGGTTGCAAAAATGCGCCCAGCCTCGCCCCCTTCAGCCCAAAGAATTGCGGCAATGCTGGTGTAAACCAAAGCATTAAGGGAGACGATGGCAACGCAGGCGAGCTTCTTTCCCTCCGACACCACCTTCTCAGGGTTCAGTCGTAAGGGCTTAAACGTGCACCAGTCCAGCGCTTGGCCCAGAACCACGACTGCCAGCCAAGCAAAAGGTTCATAGCCACCGACAATAAAGAAACAGGCAAATGCCAGAAATACCGCGACGGCCAGGCGCGTCTTTAGCTCCTTTGCCCGGTTAAGGCCGACCTCGGCGAATCCAGCTTTCTGAGTATCCATCAATTCGGACCAATTCGGTGTCGGGCGAAACACGGTATTTTATCCTAGAGCTACGTAGTAAAAATAACGTGAAACTTTAGGCATGACTTAGACTGCCTAAAACAAGGCCGTTTTATTATCTCAATTATTGCTGCTTGCCCCGGATAAACGTCGGCCAAAACCTAAGTAATAATGGACCCTCCTTTGGCGCACTAAGACTCCCTTAAAAGGTTTGTGAGAAAGCTAACCACAGAGTTTTTTGAGGATGGAACATGGCTGCGCCTACGCCCCACAATGAAGCCCAGCGTCTTGCTGAGTTGGTGGATTTTGCAGTTCTCGACACGCTGCCAGATCCGTCCTTGGACGCCATTGTCGCCCTGGCCTCAAGTATCATGGACGTTCCGATCGCGGTGGTTTCTCTGGTTGATGCAGAGCGACAATGGTTTAAGGCACGCGTTGGCTTGGATGCCTGTGAGACAGATCGCGATAGCGCCTTTTGTGCGCATGCGATTTTAGACGATGAGCCGCTGATCGTGGCCAATGCGCTAGAAGATTCACGCTTTGCGAACAATCCACTGGTTCTGGGCGATCCGAAGATCCGTGCTTATTTTGGCTTTCCTTTGATTGTTGGACCAGACCTGCGACTGGGAACGCTCTGTGCGATTGACCAAAAGGTGCGAGGCATCACGGATCAGCAAATTGCGCAGATGAAAGCGCTGGCAAAGATTGTTGTCAGCCAACTTGAGATTACACGCTCCACCCGCGACGCGCTTGCAATGGCGGAAGCCAATGAAGCGCTGAACCGCGAAGCAGACCATGCGCGCGTTATTCTTGAAACCATGTCGGAAGGCGTGTTGATCCAAAACCGAACTGGCAAGGTTGTCGAGGCCAACCATAGCGCCTATCGAATCTTAGGTCTGGCGCGGGATCAGCTTTTAGGCATGATGCCAAACGATCCGCGCTGGCAGCACTTGCGCGAAGATGGGACAGCTTGCTTGCCCCATGAGATCCCCGCGATCGAGGTTTTGCGTGGCGGCGCACCGATCAGCAACGAAGTCGTGGGCATTCCTGACAGCGACGGTAGTATCAAATGGCTAAATCTCTCGGCAAGGCCACTATTTGAACCTTTTGAAGAGACACCATCCTTCGTGGTGTCGACCTTCTCAGACATCACCCATTTGAAATCGCAACAAGCACATTTGCTAGATCTGTCGGTCAAGGCCAACGCTGCCAATGCCGCGAAGACCCAATTCCTGGCTAACATGAGCCATGAGTTGCGCACGCCTTTGAACGGGGTCGTAGGGGTCGCTTCCGCTTTGGCCCACACACCGTTGGACGATCGCCAGAAGCGTATGGTTGAATTGATCCGATCTTCAGGCAAGGATCTTGAGCGCCAGTTGTCCGACATTTTAGATTTGACCAAGGTGGAAGCTGGCGAGCTTCAATTGGAGGCAGTTCCGGTTGATGTCGCGTCCATCATTCAAGAAGTTGTCAGTCTGATGTCGGGTGCGTGTGCGCAGAAGAAGCTTGAGATTGCGTTTGACAATAAGCTACCTGCAAAACAGCTCTTTCTTGGCGATCCTGTTCGCCTCCGCCAAGTCATCACCAATCTTGTGTCAAATGCCGTGAAGTTTACATCAGACGGCCGTGTGATCGTCACCGCATCTCCCCGCCCAATGGGCGCGGGCTTAGTGATTGAGGTCGAAGATACCGGCATAGGCTTTGACGAGACCCACAGCGTGAAACTGTTTGAGCGCTTCTCGCAAGCCGATAGTTCGATCACTCGCCGATTTGGGGGAACCGGACTTGGACTTGCCATCACAAAATCCTTGACCGAACTGATGGGCGGAACCATCCGGGCCCAGTCGACCCCTGGCGTTGGGTCCGTCTTCACGCTTGACCTGCCGTTGCCGCTCGACAGAGCCTTGTTGCCATCGTGTGTGAGTGAAGACTTAACTGAGATTTGTCGCGACATCCCAAAGGATTTGCGCGTCTTGCTGGTAGAAGACCAATTGCTGAACCAGCAGGTGTTTGGGTTCATGATGGAACCCTTTAGGGCCGAATTCTTCACGGCCACCAATGGCGAGGAAGGCGTAGAGGCCTTTGAGACTGCGACCTTCGACGTCATCTTCATGGATATGCAAATGCCGATTAAGGACGGGCTCGCAGCAACCCGTGAAATCCGCGCCCTAGAAGCAACGACTGGGGCAAAGCCCACCCCCATCATCATGTTAACCGCCAATGCAGGTGAACAACATCGGCGCGAGGCTTTGGCCGCTGGTGCTGACTTGCACGTCGCGAAACCAGTGACGCAACAGGCGATTGGGGATGCATTGCGAGCAGCTCTTGCCACTTATCGAAATGCTGCACGCCTGCAAGCTTGATGTCAGCATAAAGCTACACAAGAGGCGAGCGGACCCAAAGTTTTAACTTCTGTGATGGATCTCGGCAGGCCCTAAGGGCCTGCCATCAAGCCTACCATGTCACCATGGTGGCGCGCTTGGGGGCTAGGCCGTTTTCAAACTCGCGTAGGATGTCGAGATATTCTTGAATCTCGACGTTCTTTTCTTTGTCCTTGTTAAACCGAAAGGCCCAGAAAGACGAGATATGCGAGATAATTCCCATTGAATGGCCGAGTTCGATGAAGAGAACCGGTGCGTCTAGCAGGAATTTACGGAATGCAGCCGTATTGCCCTTTTCAACCAAGTCGCGGAAGGCATCATCATAAAGCGATAACACAGCTTGACAGCCTTTTGCACTGTCGCGAATGCGACCACGGATCGATTTTTTTAGATCGTCCATCTCTTCGCGCATATTCTTATCGATCCGGCCTTTGATCTTGATCGAGTCCATCTCTGTGCTGATCCGCGTCAGTTTGTGGAAGGTCTCTGAGAACTGCCATTTATAATAAATGAAGCCTTTCCAGCTGAAAATACCTTGCGTGAACTTCTCGCCTTCAAGGCCAAGCGTCATGCGCAAGGGGTCTAGGCGGGAGTCTGCATTGGTCGACAAGAGCGCATCGGCCAACTTCTTCACCAGTTCTGGCGGAATGGCACCATCCTTGCTCCCAAACGCCATCGCGATCAGCGGCGCCATCTCGTTCGACGTAAAAGTCTGCATCCGCGCATTATCAGCCGGCGAAATGGCGAAGTAGCAATCGGCTGGATGATGGTGGTAGCGGCGTAATTGTTCGCGCACCAAGAATGGATCAAGCGAGGGCAATTCGTTGAGCATCTCAAGGATCTCAAAATCCTTGTGCAACTCGGCTTCAGTCGCGCCCAACACGTCACAGAGTGTGGCGCGCCACCCCATTTGGTTGACTAGGATAGAGCGGCCACCTGCTTTTAGATCCGACCGATCCAAAGGAAACATGATTTTGGTGGCAACCGATGTCCCATCGCTTAAGAGATAGGTCTCATCACTGCGCAACCGGTGCTTGATGATGATCGCCCGATTTAAAACCGCATCAAAGAAAAAGGGCGCACTTATCCGTGCCATATCATCGGCGAATTCGACGGTGACCAGATGCAGATTGAGGACACGGCTCGTTGAGGCTGTGGTGGTTAGTGCTGCTAAGCTTCTTACGCCACTCATGGACACTCACCCCAAATTTCCAACTGGCGCGCACAAGAACGCATTTGTTCGGCGAACAATAGGTAGGTCAAGTCCAATTGAGATTTAGTAAACCTTGGTTACATTTGTGCAGGCAAACTGCCTAGAAAACAGCACAAATTGCGTAAACTACCTGACTTCCCTGGGGGAAAGACCCAGATCGAAGTCTTTCAATAGGTCAAGGAACTCCTCAATATTGGTAACTTCGCTTTGGTTTGGCCGAAATTGATAACGCCAATACGAGACGATGTGAGAAATCATGCCCATGGCATGGCCTAATTCAATGAAAAGGCCTGGTGCTTCCAATAAGAACCTTCTGAACTCCGCCGCATTACCCTTCTTCGTAAGACCGGCAAGTCCATCATCATACAACGACAAGATATCGCCAGTTCGCTCAATCGCCTCTTGGATGCGCGCCTTGATTGAGCCTCGAACCGTGCCGACCATATAGCCGAGGGTCGGGTCAATACGTCCACGGATCTTCATCGACTGCATCTGGGCGACAACTTTATAGAGCTCTGGCTTGGTTTCTTGGAATTGCCATTTGTAGTACAAAAAGCCTTTCCAGCTATAGATTCCGCGTTGAAACTGCTCGCCCTCAAGGCCTAAAGTTATTTGCAGAGGGGCCAAGCGGTGATCCGCATTGGTGGCAAGAATGGCGTTTGACATACGCTTGACCAATTCGCCGCCGGCCTCGGCCCCTGATTGGAAGGCGAGGGTGACCAACTCGCGGATCTCGTTATAGGCGAATTTCTCGAGACGGGCGGTATCGCTTGGCGTGATGGCGAAGTAATCGTCTGAGGGTGCGAAATTATGGCGCTTGAGTTGTTCGCGCACGAGGAATGGATCCAGAGATGGCAATTCATGCAGAAGTTCAAGGACCGTCAAATCGGCATCTAGCGAAACCGGATCCTTGCCCAAGAAATCGCACAAGGCGTTGATGTAGCCAATCTGATTGACAAACACAGAGCGCCCGCCCACTCGCAAATCAAGATTATCAATTGGAAAAATAATCTTCGTCGCGACTGGAACACTCTCGTGGAAACATTCGATTTCATTCGGTCTAGGGCGATGTTTGGTGATAATCGCGCAGTTCAGCAGTCGATCTTGGAAAAAAGGGGTGTGGAGCCTTTCGGAAGCCCGAAGCGCTGTCTTATCTATCGCGTTTAGATTCAAGACACGGCTGGTTGAACAGGTCTTGGCCAATGCTGCCAGACTGCGGACACCAGTTGTGCTTCCGCTACTCATTTTGCGCGAATGCATAGCCATAGAGAAAGATTCCCTATGAGTAATTTTAGATACGCAAAATTACCCAGTCATTTATTGATTATTTGACGGATACTAACGCGTATAGAATATGGCTATACTCGTGTTATATTAATCCAAAAGCCTTAAGGCTTCGTGTATCTTGGGCTCCCACAATTATGTGGTCTATAACCATTACTTTTAGAGGGTTGAGTGCATTTATGATTTCGCGTGTCATCGCAATATCAGCGCTAGATGGAGTCGGGTCGCCAGACGGGTGGTTGTGGGCCAGAATGACCGAGCTGGCTGATAGTTCCAGCGCACGGCGCGCGATCTCGCGCGGATAGACTGGCGCGTGGTCGACCGTGCCTTCGCCCATCTTTTCATCGACAATGAGACGTAGCTTTTTGTCTAAGAACAAGACGCGGAATTCCTCACGCTTCGCGCCGCCAAGGTTCAGTTTCAGATAAGCCAGAACGCTCGACCAAGACCCCAAAACAGGCTTGTTCATAATCTCGCTCTGACTGCCCCTTACTTGAATGGCGTGAATTGACTTCAAGTGGATGGCTGCAACTTGGCCCACGCCTTCAACTTGCAAAAGGTCATGAAAGGGGGCTTGCAGAACTTCATTGATGCCACCAAAGCGCGTGATCAAGTTGCGCGCTAGGACTTTGGTGTCTTGCCGCTTAATGACGCCAAACAGCCACAACTCCAGCAATTCGTGATCGGCAAGACCATCCGCACCCGTGCGCAAGAACCGGTCGCGCAAGCGTTCGCGATGGCCATCCAAATGGGCATTCGACTTGTTGGCTATTCCCATGGGCCCTCAAACTGGATCAGACAGTGTGTGGGGTGTGTCTAAGCCAAGAGGGGAGAGGGTGAAAATCTCGCATCCGTCCTCAGTCACACCAATCGAGTGTTCAAACTGCGCGGATAAGGAACGGTCGCGCGTAACAGCGGTCCAGCCATCAGGCAGGACCGAAACCGAATGTTTGCCTAAATTCACCATCGGCTCAATGGTAAAAAACATACCGGCGCGCAATTCAGGGCCTTGGCCCGGCTTGCCGAAATGGACAATGTTGGGATTGTCGTGGAAAACGCGGCCCAAGCCATGGCCACAGAAATCGCGCACGACAGAACAACGCTGGGCTTCCACAAAGCTTTGAATGGCGTGGCCGATATCGCCCAAGGTAGCACCGGGCTTCACCGCTTCGATCCCGCGCTGCAAGCTTTCCCACGTGACGTCCATCAAGCGGCGGGCTTTTCGGGATACGTCGCCAATCCCGTACATGCGCGAGTGGTCACCATGCCAGCCATCCACAATCACGGTAACGTCTATATTGGCGATGTCGCCACTGCGAAACTGGCGTGGCCCAGGAATCCCGTGGCAGACGACATGGTTTAAGGAAATGCACGTTGTGTGGTTGTAGCCGCGATAGCCCATGCAGGCTGGGATCCAGCCATGATCCAGCACATAGTCGCGCGCCAACGTGTCAATCCGCTCGGCCGTGACGCCTTCTTTGACTTCGCCGACCAACATATCCAACACCTCAGCTGCCGCGCGGCCGGCAGCGCGCATGCCAGCAAAAGCCTCTGGTCCATGCAGCTTGATGGCATGGTCATTGCGGCTGTCGGGTACGGTGTCTGCGTCGATATACATTCCTGTCATATAGCCTTCTTATTGGCTTTTGGGCAGGGGGTCTTATGTGGTTTGCTCTGCCGCGTCGTCATCTTGGCGCGCTACTGTGGCAGTCACAGCCATATCCATGGTGACATTGCCCAAAGTCCGGAAGATATCGGGGAAGGTTTCAACCGCGACCAACAGGGCCAAAGGCTCCACCGGTGCGCCTAGCGCTAAGCAGATGGGCGCGATGGAGCTGATAAAGCTGATGGAGCCCGGTAGGCTCACAGCACCGAGTGTAGTGGTAGCACCCGCCGCAATGCCCAAAGCAATCTGGGCAGGCCCTAACTCAACCCCAAACCAATTAGCGATGTAGAGCGCGACACCGAGGTTCATCGCAGGGCCGGTTGCGCGGAAGATCGCAACGGCGATTGGCAAGATGACATCGGCCTTGGCAGCTGGAACGCCCAACGCCTGCACCCCTTTAAGCATGGCAGGTAGGGATGCAAGCGAGGATTGGGTTGAGATCGCGACCGCTTGCGCGGGAATGGCAGCTTTGAAGAATTCGCCTAAACCACGCTTGGCACCAAAGACGGCCAAGGCAAAGGATGCGAGCCAAATGATGACCCCAAGAGCTGACAAGACGACGACATAGTGCGCCAACGCCCCAAACGCCTCTGCCCCGGCTTTGGCCCCAACGACAAAAGCCAAAGCAAACACGCCAATCGGGGCCAGTGCCAACACCCAGCCAATCACCAAAATCATGGCTTCTGCGACTGCTTCGAAAAAGCCTGTCACCGGCGCGCGTTTTTCAAGCGGCAGGCGGGTCAAGGCAAAACCAAACGCGGCGGTGAAGATGATCAAGGGCAGGATCGCGTCATTAGCGGCGGCTGCGATGGGGTTTGTCGGGATCATGGCGCGCAAAAAATCCCCCAAGGGCGGCACAGGCCCGGGCTTTTCTGTAATGCTCAAGGCAGATCGCAAGGCTTCAGCGGATCCATCCGGCATGGGGAAGACGCCAAGAATGACCGGGATCATGATGGCAGCCATGATGGACGAGCACCACAGGATCACCAGCATGGTCCCTACACCACGGGCGGCAAGCCGGCCAGCGCGCGCCGCCAAAGCCGTCTGCGCGATCCCCGTAATCAAAAGGGCGACGACCAGAGGCACCACCGTCATGCGCAATGCATTCAGCCAGACCGAGCCGATTGTGTCGGCTGTTGCATTGATCGCCTCACTCGCACCCAGCCAAATTCCAGCCAATAGCCCTAAAATCAGTGCGGCAAGAATGATGAGTGCTTTCGACATGAGCCAATACTTTCAACCAAATCGGCCAAACAACTGGCCCTGAGCGGCCAATCTGGCTGACCTTCGTTGGCACTGCAAGCCGGGCACCCGCCAAAACCCCGGCATTCTTCTGCAAGGGCACTAAAGGGTGCGTGCAGAAAGCCGATTGATTACATCATGACACTCTTGCTCAAAAAGTCCGTTTGCCGCACAAAGCGGCCAGATGGGGACGTGGCGAAATAGGTAGACGCACCGGACTTAAAATCCGTTGGAGCAATCCGTGCCGGTTCAAGTCCGGCCGTCCCTACCAAGTTAGATCGGTTCCCCTGCTCTTGGCACGGTCTGAACGCGCTAACTGGCCCGTCGCACCTTGGCTCGTTTTAAATCTTTAACAAAAACTTTAGAATGCGTTGATAGTTGCGCGCCTCACCCTCCGATATTCCGTTGAACTGGAATCAAGGGGGTAACAGCATGTGCATTCAAACTGGCACGGAGAGTCGTGCGCGCGGCCTAATGTTGGCTTTAGCATCAAGTGTTGCCCTGTCATGTTTTTGGGTGAGTTCAAGCGCTGCGCACCCAGGTCATGGTACCCAAGTCACACAAAAGGGTGCTTCTGGTGTTGCTAGCCCATCGGTAACGGGGCGCTTTAAGACTGATGCCATTGCTGGCCCTGTAAGTCCGATCAGCCACACAGAGTTTCGCAATGACCCTGAAGCTTTTCAGTTTGTCATTGTTTCCGACAATACTGGCGGCGCGCGCACAGGCGTTTTTGAAAGTGCTGTAGGAAAAATCAATCTGCTTCAACCTGAATTTGTGGTCAGCGTCGGCGACTTGATCGAAGGCTACTCGGAAAGCCCCGAAATCCTCGCCAGCCAATGGGCCTATTTTGAGAGCATGGTGAACCGGATTGAGGCACCATTCTTCTACGCACCCGGCAATCACGACTATTCAAACAATGTCATGGCCGATCTTTGGAAAAAGAAGTTTGGTCGCTCCTTCTATCATTTTACCTATAAAGACGCGTTATTTGTGGTGTTGAACACCGAAAACAAGCATCCCGGTGGCGCTCAGCCAAAAATTGATGAAGAGCAACGCGCTTATCTGGCTAAAGTGCTGGCCGATAACCCAAAGCCGCGCTGGACATTCCTGTTCATGCACCAGCCTGTGTGGTCCATTGGGAAGGATACCGGGTGGACTGAAGTTGAAGCGCTTTTGAAAGGTCGCCCTTACACAGGGATTGCCGGCCATATGCACACCTATGAGCATGTCGAGCAGGCCGGCCGCGACCTCATTACCTTAGGCACCACCGGTGGTGGCAGCCAATTGCGCGGCGAAGCTTATGGCGAATTTGATCACGTCACATGGGTCACCATGGGCAAAGATGGCCCGATTATTGCCAATTTGGCGCTCGACGGCATTACAGACAAATATGTGACTGCGCCGGGCTTCGCGCAGCGGTTCCAGAAACTGCCAACTTTCGCTTTAGAGCCATGGTTTGTCTCTGAAGGTGGCGGTGTGGGTTCAAACCTGCGCCTCAAAGTTCACAATCCGTTTGATGCGCCCTTAAGCTTCTCCATTGAAGCGCCCCAGCATCCCAGCATTCTGTTGACCGGTGATCCCCTGTCAGGAACCGTGCCCGCGGCGTCGGATCGGGTTTTTGAAATGCCGGTCACCGTTTCGAAGGCTTCAGGCGCGACGCGCCCGCTTGAGCTGCGCGCCACGGCTAAAGTCACTTTGGGTGGCCGCGAAGTCGATTGGAACAATGTGATGCGGGCAGCACCTGTTGCGCGTAACACATTGACTAAAGCAACGATGCCGATTGTCCATGATGGGTCCATCGAAGAATGGGGCAATTTGCGCTATGCAGGGGAGACACCTGCACGCGCGCCCGACGGCAAGGTCTTTGACGTCACCCCTGCCGATGCATCCTTCCGCTTTGACGTGGCTTATGACGACAATTTCTTGCATGTCGCGATTGATGTGAAGGATGATGAGGTAACGCCGGGTCTTTTGAGTGGCAAACACGACGCGCAAGATTTGGCTATTCTGACGCTCGATGGTCGGCCTGTGGCGCAAAGTGCGACCAATGTGGCCCTAACCACCACGATGAAATCAGGCGATTGGATCTTCATCATGGGCACGCCAAATGCGCAGGAGGGTGAGCGCCTGTTTGGTGCCATTATGCCCCCGATTTTCGCGGTCAAGATGAAGCGCAAGACCGGCGGCTATACAGCAGAGTTTCGTGTGCCCTTGGCCTATATCGCGTCCAAACATCCAGGCGGCAATTGGACCGATTTGCGTCTCAACATCGCGATCAATGACATTGACCCACAGTCAAAGCCAAATCGTCCACCTCTTGCGATCGGCTGGCAATCGGACTGGCGTGAGCAATTGGTTGGAACGGGCACGTTCTTCAAAAAATAGGGCTCCAATACGTCGGCACCCTCGCCAGCATCTCTTAAAACTCTGGGGACAATTAAATGACTAGCTTAAAAACACTCGTGCTCGCCACGACCTGCTTATATGTGGCTTCAACATCGGCTTGGGCCCAACAGGCCACTTCAACTGGCGATGAAACCAACACACGCCAAATTGAAACCATCATTGTGACGGCTCAAAAGCGGGAACAAAATCAAATTGATGTGCCGATTAATATTTCGGTCCTCGGTGGCGCACGCGTTGATCGGCTTAATCTGGATGAATTGGATCGCTTAGCGGACTTCGTGCCAGGTCTTGAAGTCCAGCTTCAAAGCTTGAATGCTCCAAGTTTTGCCTTGCGCGGCATTACTTCAGACGGTGGCCGCTCCCGCGTGGCGCTGTTCCAAAACGGGGTCGCCATCAGCAATGTGCGGTCAGGCCAAAGCATGGCCATCCATGACATGGAACGAGTCGAAATCGTTAAAGGGCCACAAGCGACTTTGTTTGGCCAAGGCGCCTTGGTGGGCGGCATTAACTTCATCCAAAACCGTGCCTCGCTGCGCGGGAATACCGGCGAATTGAAGATTGAGGGCGGCAGCTACAACGCCACAAAAGCCCAATTCATTGGCAATGTTGCGGTGAATGATACTTTTGCGGTACGCGGTGCTGTGTCGTTAAGCGCGCGCGACGGCTACGTGGAGAACTTGGGCAATAGCCCGGATCTGATGGGGCAAGACACCAATGCCGTGCGCCTCGCAGCGCGCTGGACGCCGAATGATGATTTACGGATCGACTTGATCCTGAACGGTCAAAAGGACGACTCCACCGGTACTCAGTTCAAATCAAGCGTATTTGCACCTGCTGGCGGCGACTTAAGCCCCTTCACGCCAACAGCGATGAATATCAATGGTGACCAACTCCGGTCCAAGCTTGGCAATGATCGCGATATTGCGACCGCCACAGCGATTGTCTCCTATCAACTTGGCAAAAACTGGACTTTGAACTCTATCACAGACAGCCGTAACATCGTGTCGCTGGAAGCCTTCGACTCCGACGGTACAGAGCTTAACCTGTTGCAATTTGGCTTGGTCGATAAAGCAACCGCCTTTAGCCAGGAATTGCGCCTCAATTATAACGCGGATGGTCGCATCAGCGGCTTCTTTGGCGTCAATTATTACAAAGAAAGCACAAGCCAACTTTTGCGCTTCTCAACCGATGAAGCCCATCTGCAAGCTTTGTTTGCGCCCACGATTGCCGGAGCAGCACGTTTGAGCGTGGCGCAAATCGAAGGCATTCTGGCGCTGCGCGGAATTCCAAATGCCGCCAATTTTGATAATGTGGTCAACCCGTTGCGTGTTTCGGCGCTGGGCGCGCTGCAGGGCAATATCATTCCCTTGCATACGGCCCACTTGGAGCAAGTCTACACAACAACGGAGACAGAGACGCGCGATCTGTTTGCAGACGTCACGTACAAGTTTAACGAAAAATTGTCCCTGACGGCTGGTGTTCGCTATACTGAGGAAGATCTCGGTGCGAAATCTAGGGCCACTTTGATGCGCGGCAACCCGGCTCTTGGTGGCAGATCAAATGGCGTGTTTTTCAATCAACTGTTCTTGTCTCAGCAACCACCAGGCGTCTTGCGCGAACGTGACGTTGCATCAGACGGTGCCTACACATGGCGTCTTAACGCCGCGTATCGCATCAGTGATGATGTAAATACTTGGCTTGCTTACGGCCGTGGCCGTCGCCCTGAATCCTTGAGCGCTTCGACGGCTACTCCATCTGGCTTTACCGTCGTTACGGAAGAATTATACGACCATGTTGAAACCGGCTTAACCGGCTTCTTCTTTGACCGCAGCGTGCGCGTCACGTCGTCGCTCTATTATGGCGAATATACAGACTTCCAAACCTCGCGCTTCAGCCCAACCCTCGGCACGTTCATTACCGAAAACTCAGGCAATGCGACCCAATATGGCTTTGAGTTTGAAGGCCAGTGGAATCTGTCACCGACGGCGCAATTGTTTGGAAGTTATGCCTATAACTTCTCGCAATATGACGACACCGACAGTGCCGGCAATAGATTGCAATTTGCAGGCAATAGCTTCCGCCTGAGCCCCGAGCACAACGCCTCCATCGGCTTAGATTGGCGCTTTCCACTGGCTGGAAAGGGGGAATATTATATCATCCCGAGCTACACTTGGAAGAGCGAGCATTTCTTCGAGGATGATAATGATCCACGCGAGAAGCAAAAAGCCTATGGGGTTGCCGACGTACGTTTTGGCTATGAACCCACAAGCAAAAAATGGACCGCCAATCTTTCGGTTCAAAACGCATTTGACGAAGAATATCTGATCGACGCGGGCAATACCGGCGGCGCCTTTGGTATCCTCACCTATATTCGGGGTATGCCGAGAATGGTGACGGCTGGGGTGGCGGTGAAGTTCTAAAGCGCCGAGCTTTTTTCGCCTCCTGCCGATTGAGCAGAAATGTGGGTCCAACTCGAACCCGCCTACGTCTCTACGTCGAACAACAAACCCCGCGACAGGGCATGCCAGTCGCGGGGTTTAAGGTTTGAGATGGTCAGACCAAAGCCTAGAAGCTGGTCTGATAGCGGACCATCATGGCCTGATCTTCCTTGCCCGAGATGCCGTCCGCATCCTGCCGTGCCATGACAGCGAAGGCGAGGGCGGAATCTTGGTTTAAGGTTCGGGTATAGACGGCTTCAAAGCGCTGTTCTGGCGTTTTGGAGGCAAGGCTTACCGCGCGGCGCGTCATGATGGGTGCGCCGGTTTCAGGATCGGCTCCTGTCGCCAAGAACAAGTTCATCATGCCGCTGCGGCTGGTTAGCGGGGTACCGATGGCCAGATCAAGCTGATCGCCCTTTGCCAAGAGGTCCCGTTGGGCGAAGTTGATGGCATAGGCGGTGGCTTCAGTTGCGCTGATCGAGCTCACCAAGCTGGCACCCGCACCCAGTTGCGACGCGGTTTGAGAATGGGTCATCCGCGCGCTGAGCGAGGCTTTGTCAGATAAAGCCCAAGCCAGATCGGTTTGTACCGCAAAGGTGCGGGCGGGGCCCGACAGGCCAAAGAGCTCGTTATCGACATCGCCCAAGCGACCTTGGCTCTCTTGGATGGCCACTACGCTTGCGCCAAGGCTCAAACGGTCAAATTGACGGCTGAGGGCCGCTTCCACGCTGCTGGCTTGGCTGGTCGCGTTTGGTGTCCAATTGAGGCCACGGCGCTTATATTGCTCACCTTGCAAACGCGCGCCAAAGGTTAGGCTGACGCCATTGTCTAAGGTCCGCAGGCTCGCCACGCTGGCGGTGGTGCCTTCAAACAGGGCGGTGTGATCGGCAAAGCCTAAGAGGCGTGCGGTCGGCGCGGCACCTGGTGCCAAGCTCGCGCCCAAAATAGGCGAAGCTTGCCCGATGGCGACTGCCCAAGACTGACCTTGGTTACCGATGAAATGCAGGCCGCCACTGGTGTCGCCACCGACGGATTGCGCAGGCGTTGCGACTAAGGACAAGGTGCCGCTGGGGGTTGCTACGCTGGCCAAGGTCGCCTGCATGCGATTGGAAAGGGTCGAAGAGAGGATCGAGACTGAATCTGGCCGCAGATCCTGTGCCTTGGTGGCAAAATCATAGGCGAAGTCGCGGCCAAACGCGTCAAATACGACGCCTTCAAAGGCACCGGCACCACCTGCAAACGACTTCGCGCCAATAGCCACGGCACCGCTGGTCGAAGGCGCAAGGGCGAGTGGGGTTGTGCCGGCAGAGCTAACCGCAGTTACCGTACCGACGGGCAAAAGCGCCTTCTCAAGATTGAGGAGGCCGCGGCCATAGATTGGGTCGATCCCTTTCGCGCCTAAGTCTGTCGCGGTCACGAACAGGACTTCAGCGACCTTAGGCGCTGTCAGATAAGGCCACGCGCTCTTCACCACGGCGGCTGCACCGGCAACGACGGGCGAGGCCATCGACGTGCCACTCATATAAGCATAGGCGTTAGGGGCCGAGGCATAGGCCCCGATCAAATTTACGCCGGGGGCAACCAGATAGAAGTTACGCGCGTCGCCAGCTCGGTTTGAGAAGTTGGCGATGACATTATTGGCGTCAACGGCACCAACGGCAATGATTTGCCCCTTGGCCCAAGCCTCAGAAGCGTGACGGGCAGGATAGGATGGGTTAGCTAGGCCTTCGTTACCAGCGGCTATCACCATTAATAGGCCAGCCTTCTGCGCGCCTTGCAAGGCGGTGCGAATGGTCGGGCTCATGGTCGACCCACCTAAGCTTAAGTTCATGACGAACGCTTTTTGGCTGGTCGCGTAATTGATGCCGCGCGCGACGTAGAAGTCTGACGTGGAAGAACCCATGAAGACTTGGACTGGCAGGATGCGGGCGTTGGAGGCAATCCCCACCATGCCAACACCATTGGCGCGCGCTGCTGCCAAAGAGGCCACATGTGTACCATGGCCACTGGTATCATTAACCGCCGTCGTCCCGGTCAGATTGGTGAAAGCATTATAGCCGCCGGTTATCGCACCAGCAAAGTCGATATGGTCGCGGCGGATCCCGGAATCGATGATCGCGATGGTGACATTGGTGCCCCGTGCGGCCCAAGGGCGCGGCTTTAAGGCACCCACGCGTGTCGCAGCCGAAGACCACGCCAGTTCTTGGCCAGTTGGTAACTTTGCGGTTTGGGCGAGAGCCGCGCTGCAAGGCAGAAGGCCAGCGATAACGGTCATAGAAAGTAGGATAGTTTTCATTGGTAATCCCTGAGCATGAAAAAGCTGAGGGACCGGATAAATACTAAGGTTTAAAGCGGAATTTTCAAACAAGGCGTAGAATTTCTACTCTTCAGAATGGCTTTTTTAGTCAAAGATAGATCAAATTTGGTTGAATTCGTGAGGCCCGCCTATCTTAATTCAAGGTATCGCACAGGTATTTGAAGTAAATATTTTCTAATTATAAGCAGTTCTCGTGCCCTTTCACCTGGAAATCAGGCATTATCACGCGCTTTTTTGCTCAACCAAGCCTTGGCATTGTGTGAAAATTCTTTTCACGAAATGGATGCTGGCCTAGCTTTCGCGCGTGATCTGCTTAGAGAAGTTCACAAGGGATTTAGGCTGGGAGAAGCACAAGTGGGGAAATTAGGAAACTGGGGTTTAGTTGGCTTGGTGGCTGTTGGTTTGGCTTGGGCCGGGCAATCTTTTGCGCAAACCAACCCTTCCAAAGGACCGCTCACGCCGGAGCTGATGTGGCAATTGCAACGCGTTGGTGCACCCAGTTTATCTCCCGACGGCAAATTCTCTGTCGTTACAGTCACCCGTTTTGACGCCGAAAGCGACCGTAGCTTCACTGCTTTGTGGGTGATCTCCAATGAGACAGGCTCGAGCCGCCAGCTCACCAGCGGTGAAGGCAATGATGTGGCCCCCGTCTGGAGCCCTGACGGACGATGGATCGCTTTTGTTTCTAAGCGCGGCACGGACAGCGCAAACCAGCTCTATGTCATCGCCCCGGATGGGGGCGAGGCGCGCCGCCTAACAGGCGTGCCAACCGGTGTGTCAGCACCCAAATGGTTCCCCGATAGCCAGAAGATTGCTTTCATAAGCTCTGTCTGGACCGATCTTGCCAGCTGGGAAGATCAAGGCAAGCGTCTAAAGGATCGCGCCAACACCACCATGCAGGCCCGGGTTTGGGACAAGGCCCCCATCAGCTATTGGGATCGTTTTCTCGACGAACGTCAGCCGCACCTCTATGCGATTTCGATCAATGCTGGGGACCCTGTTGCCCTAACGCGCCCTGCGGGTGTGGCGATAGAGTTCCGCACACCTGGCTCTGAAGATTACGATATTGCTCCAGACGGTCAGGAAATCGCCTTTGTAGGGGAAAGCGATACCAAGGGCACCCGCCCGAACTCGGACGTGTTTACGCTGTCTTTGACGGCTGGCACGGTCCGCAATCTGACTACACCCAATTTAGCGGGCGACAATGAACCCCATTACAGTCCAGATGGTCGCTATTTGAGCTGGAGCTCCAATGTCATCGTGGCGGCTTCTGACCGTCAACGAGTGATGCTGTTGGACCGCCTAGCCACCGATACAGCGCCACGTGATCTATCGGCGACCTGGGACTGGTCTGCCGCAGAAGTCACCTGGGCTCCAGATTCCAAGTCCCTTTGGGTGATTGCAGAAGATCGGCCAACGCGGCGCTTGTTTAAGATGGATCTTACTGGGGCGACGCCACGTCGCGTCACTAAGGATGGCGACTTTGCAAGCATTGCTGCTGCGGGGCGCAGCTTGGTTGGCTTACAGGCCAGCTTCTCCAGCCCGGCCACCTTGGTCCGCATCGATGGAACAACTGGGCAAACTGCCCAATTGTCTCGATTCAACGACGCTCTGCTAGCCAAAGTCGAGATGGGGAAAGTGGATTCAGTCAGTTATCGAAGTGCCAATGGGGCCGATATCCAGATGTGGGTCGTCAAACCACCCCGCTTTGATGCGTCGAAAAAGTATCCCGTGATGTTCTTGCTGCATGGTGGACCCCATGTGGGCATTACTGATCAATGGTCTTACCGCTGGAACGCTCAAGTCTTCGCGGGCTGGGGCTATGTCACAATCTGGCATAATTTCCACGGCTCATCGGGCTTTGGCGATAGGTTCACCGACGCGATCCAGCCTGACTGGGTCACCTTGCCTTATCAAGATACGTTGGCAGCAGCTGACTATTTGAAAGCCCAAAAATGGGTGGATTCAGAACGGATGGTGGCCTCAGGGGGCAGCTATGGCGGCTATCTGGCCACGGTACTGCTCGGGCGGCCCCATCCCTTTAAGGCGTTAGTGGCCCACGCGCCGGTCTATAATCAATACACCCAAATCGGGGCCGATTATGGGGCTAATCAAAACCGCTATTATGAAGCTTGGGAAGACCCTGTGAAGTTTCAAGCAACCAGCCCAAACATGTTGGCCGCCAACTTTAAAACGCCCACTTTGGTCATTCATGGCCAGCAGGACCTGCGTGTCCCTGTCAATCACGGGATTGAGTTGTTCAACACCCTGCAGAAGAAGGGCGTGCCGTCGCGTTTGATCTATTACGCCAACGAAAACCATTGGGTTCTTCGACCCCAGAACTCCTTATTCTGGTATGCAGAAGTCAAGAAGTGGGTGGAGACGTATGCTCCGGCTGGCGGCAAGTAAGGGTCAAAATGCGACCAGAGCTTGAGTTGCGAGAAAGGATCAAATGACGAGTCTTGGGGCAGCGATGAGCCCAGCAGCGGTTGACGCCGCGGGGCAGGCAGGGATGGCCGCCTTACGGGCTGGCGATCCTGCCACAGCTATTGGCAAGTTTCAGTTAATCGTCGCGGCCGGGGCGGCGGACACGGCCGTTTGGCTCGCGCTCTCGATGGCTTACCAAGCGTCAGGTGACCGCAAAGGCGAGATTGCGGCGGTCACCCAGGTGCTGGAGAGAGACCCTGACAATATCCGGGCGAACTTGATCAAAGCCGATGCGCTTGTCGCCCTCGGAAGCAAGCGGGCCGCCATGGGCTTTTATGCGCATTTGGAGGTCTTGGTGCCGGAGACGGAGGGACTGCCGCCCGCAATTGCTGCAGAACTCAACCGGGCGCGGCAAGCCCACGCGAAGCTGAAGCAAGGCCTCAGCGACTATCTTCTGGCCGAAGTTGAGAAAGCAGGCTTTCATCCGGCACACTCAAGCCGCCGCTTTGGCGATAGTCTCGACATTTTGACGGGCCGAAAGCAGCGTTATGTGCCGACCCCGCGGGCTTACTTCTTTCCAGAATTGCCAGCGATTGAGTTTTATGACCGCGCCCGGTTTGCATGGCTCGACCCCGTTGAAGCGGCAACCGATGACATTTGTTCAGAGCTTATGCCTATCCTCGAAGAGGGCACGCATTTTGGGCCTTACATCGAAGTCGAAGCCGAAAAATCATCTCATGTCGTTGCAAGCTCCGGTAAGGAGCAAGTCTCATCGCCTGAAGATTGGACTGCCGCTTATTTGATCCGCGATGGCAAACGTCAAACCCCGCTGGCCGAGCGATGCCCGAAGACATTGGCTGCGCTGGGCGAGGTGCCGCTTGAGACGATTGAAGGCCGCGCACCCTTTGTTTTGTTTTCTAGATTGACACCCGGCGCGTGGATTGCCCCCCATACGGGCTTTCTAAACTCGCGTTTGGTCTGCCATTTACCCTTGTTGGTTCCAGATGGCTGTTGGTTCCGGGTCGGCAATCAGGTTCGCCTGTGGGAGCGCGGCAAAGCATGGGTGTTTGACGATACCATCGAACACGAAGCCCGCAATCAGGGCACCGGCACCCGCGTCGTTCTCATCTTCAACATCTGGCATCCGGACTTGACCGAAGAAGAGCGCCATTTGGTTGGCGCGCTGATGACTGCCGTAGAGACGTTTGAAGTCGTGTAGATCGCTGGCCAAGAAAAAGGCCAATCTGCCGAGTGACAGATTGGCCTTAAAGTCTTGCTTACGTAGCTGAAATTCAGCCAGCTTCAGACTTAGTTGCCACCGGTGATGGTGAAGCTGTTGCCGATAGCAGCTGTGGTCAAAGCGACGTCGCCAGCCACATTTGCCAAGGTCAAGTTAGCGACTGCTTGGTTGATGGCACCGTTTTGTTGCAGGTTGCTGACGTTCAAGGTTGCGGTCGGCAGGGTGGTCAACGAGAAGGTGTTGCCAATCGCTGCAGTGGTCAAATTGACCTTGCCGCCAACGTTTTGGATCAAAGCGTTGGTGGTTGCGCTTGGGTCGATGTTACAAGCCTGATTGTTGTTTGCATTGATCGCAGCCGCGTTAGAGCTGGTTACGGTGCCGGTGTTGCAGATTGCAGCTGCGGTGCCAACGACGTCGCCGCTGACATTCTCAACGCGGGTGTTCAATTGTGCGCTCACATCACCCCAGTAACGTTGGGTGTTGTTGATCGTGCCGATTGGGCCGGTGATGTCGGCCGTAAAGGTGTTGCCAATTGCAGCCGAAGTTTGTTCGACTTTGCCAGTCACACCATTGATGTTGCTGTTCAGGCGGGCTTGTACGCCGCCGGATGCAGCTTGGTAGTTACTGATGTTGGTTGCGTCAGCCGTTGTGTTGCGAACCGTGTTCGATGCAGAGTTTGCAATAGCAGCAGCAGTTGCGGTCACGTCTTTTACGTTGTTCGCAGCCGAAGTCGCAGTGCCCAAGTTCAATGTCGCCGACACCAACTGATTGTTGGTTTGGGTGTTGGTGATGGTTGCAACGCGGCTCACGCTCACAGAAGCGGTGTTCGCGATTGCTGCAGAAGTTGCATCAACTTTGCCGCCAACAGTCGAACCAGTGCGAGTGATGCCAGCATTGGTTTCGGCAATCGCCTTAGCAACGTTGCTTTGGTTGGTGTTAATCACGGTGCGTTGCGCCATGGCCGACGAAACAACCGAAGCGCTGAGCGCTATGGCGGCTGCGGTGATGAAGAGTGATTTTCTGTTCACTGGATACTTCCCTCTTTATTGCCGATGAAACGTTTTGTTCCAACGAACTGGTTACATACTGTCGCAACGCGGTTTTCTTGTATGAAGTCCAAACCTCGATGCGTGTGGGTCAACAATGCCGCTAATTCCCTTCGCGACGCAGACGTTCCTGCATCGTCTCATTGTTGGACCGGCCCCCGGGCGCGAAGGGTTGATCTAATTGACCTGCCTGAAGCCCCCGTAAGGGTGTGTTCACTTGGGTCTGCCCGAAGTTTGTTTGACCGTCTGCCGATTGCGGCGACTGGGGTCTTTGTTGTGAAGGCACGTTCTGCTGTTGGCCTTGACCCATCCGTGATTCTTGCAGCCAAGGTGCAAGCGGGACGGAAGGCGGTGCAAAAGCAGCAGGTGCTGGATTGGCGTATTGGTTCGATTGACGGGGAGTCGGCGCAGCTTGAGCGATTGCTCGCCCAGTAGCGGTTTGTGGCACAGCAGCAAACTGACGTGTTTTGGAGAAACATGGCGCAGCATCATCGCCATAAAGTCCAGCGGTAAATTCAAAGACCGAGCGATCAATAATGCTGCGAATGGCCATTTGGATCGGCTCATTCTTGCGACCGCCAATCCCGATATCAATGGTATCAGAGCCAGAAGCCAAGACGGCACCCAATTCGCGTTGTTGGCCACGGACCTGCTTACGGTATGACTTGACGGCGATCACTTCGGTGGTCCGCGCATCGATCAAACGCAAGTCCATCCCGACATCGACCACATAATCGCCATTGGTGGCAAAGGCCGAGCCGCCTTTGTTGCCAGATTTGCTGATGGAAGCATCTTGGCCGCGGGACACAAGATTATGGTTGTATTCGCTGATCCCGCCGACGATATAGAGGTCGACGCCCTGGATCTGGCCTTCCTGCGGTGTCCGGATCACCGTGGGTGAATCGCGCAAAAGTCGGTTGTTTGCAAAGTCGAGATCAACTTGAGTGACGCCCGTATCAAAGCGCTCAATCACGCGCATCCCGGCATTCGAAACGGCGGTAATGGCCATCAATGTGGCCCCTTGAGTCAATCGGCGACCCAAATAGAGGTCATCAGCCCCGGTCATGTCGGTAATGTGCCCAACGGCGACACGCGGAGCGGGATAAGATTGGCTTCCCGCAATCTCCGCAACGCATCTCAGAGCCGGTGTATAGTCGGTTTGCGTGATGGCAACCGGGCTACCCTTCAATGTTGCAACCGGCGCAACGGGGGCTTCGCTGGCGCCGGTGCTGGCGCATCCTGCCAGCAAGGCGCTCATGGCGGTGCAAATCAAAAGAAGACGGGGAGCTCGATAAGTACGGGACATAGGTTTCACCAATGCTGGCGCGCGATGTTATCGCGGCGTGTTAGTGGTCGCGGTCACACGACCATTATTGATTTGAGTGATCGAGATTGTGGAGTTTCGGACATTGCTAATCGAAACAATGTTGCCGACAGCCGTCGTATTTGTCAGCGTGGAGCTGGGCAGCCGACCTGACCGCGTTGAGGAGGAAAGCTGACCACCGAGGCCTGCGTTTGGATCGGACAGTCTCGCAGGTCCGGCTGAGCGCGAGCCGCCAAGGTCCACTGGACGACCGTTCACAATCAAGCGGACACCATTCTGGTCGCGGCTTGGGAAGCGATAAGGACTTGCCTCAACATCGGGTGTGACGCCGTAGGTGCGACGGATTTGATCGGCACCCTGCTGTTGAGCTACCGCAAAACTTGGTGCCAAACACATCGCAGTCACAAAAATCCCAAGGAATTTCTTGCTGAAACGCCGAGGCTCTTTAGCGTGTACCATTCTGGAACATCCTATCCTATTAACGGTTTGGTAATAGAATAGAAAGCAACTGCCATGCCAGTACTTTTTCGGTAATTAAATCATATACTTAAATCTGTTACAGTTTAGTTACACTCGAAATCTGTATCTAACTGGCTTTTCGCTTTACCTGAAACTGGCCGTATGGCTTAAAGCGATACAGATAAGTCGGTACGATGGACTCAACGCTCTCTAAGGTGGTTACCCTGAGATCAGCTAAAGTCTTGGCACCAGCGCTCACCACATTGTCTGTTTTCAGCATGACAACCTGGTCGTCCGTCAGCGGAGGGCCGGCAAACGGATAGAGTTTGAACACCGCATCAAGCACGGCGCCCAAAGGCTGCGCGATAAAGAATGGCAATGGTGCTAGAAAGCGGGGCCGCTCAATTTCCTTTAAGATATATTGCAGGACTTCTTTGAAGCTGTAGACACGTGGTCCGCCCAACTCATAAGTACCGCCGCCACTGTCGAGCGCATTGACCGCAGCTTCAGCGACATCGCCAACATAGACCGGTTGAAACTTGGTGTGGCCACCACCAATCAAAGGAAGAGCGGGAGACATGCGTGCCATAGCCGCAAACTGGTTGAAGAAGTTATCTTCAGGTCCAAAGATAATAGAGGGGCGAAGGATGGTCGCATTTGGGATTAATGCACGCACAGCCAACTCACCTTCACCTTTTGTGCGCCCGTATTTAGAAGCCGATGCTGGATCAGCACCTAACGCGGACATATGAACATAGCGAGTGATCCCAGCCTTGGCTGATTCGGCGGCGACGGTGCGTGCCCCTTCTAATTGGGTGGCCTGAAAGGATTGCTTGCCCGTTTCAAACAAAATGCCAACCAGATTGATCACGCCGGTGGCCCCTTCCAGGGCGCGGGCCACACTTTCTGGGTTGCGAACATTGGCTTGAACCAGTTGGATCTGGCCGACATCGCCCATAACCCGCAAATCTTGGCCTAAATGGGGACGTCGCATCGCCACGCGCACGCGTTTGCCCGCTTTTGCTAGCGCGCGCACAATATAGCGGCCGACAAAGCCAGAGCCACCAAACACGACGATCACATCATTGGACATGGTTTTCCCCTATAATTCGACATCGGCATAGTCTGATAGGACCTCGTTTGTCGAGCGTTTGGGACACCCAATCAGCTTAACGCAGCGGTCGATTTGCCGCACCCCCCACCTTGCTGCTATAGGCCCGGCACACTAGGGCCTCCGCCACCTGATTTCGATCATGGGTAGATGGGGCCTCCACTGCAGATTTCCTCCCGGAGCATGACCCGTGACCACCCTTTCTGACGCGCCAGTTTCATCGGCTGCGCTACGCAATATTGCGATCATCGCCCACGTTGATCATGGCAAGACTACGCTAACCGATCAATTGTTGGCCCAAGGCGGTGCCTACCGCGAAAATGAAGCCCGCGCTGAACGCGCAATGGACTCTAACCCACAAGAAAAAGAGCGTGGCATCACGATCTTAGCCAAGTGCACCAGCATTGTGTACGGCCAAGGCGCTGATGAAGTCCGCATCAATATCGTCGACACCCCAGGTCACGCCGACTTTGGTGGCGAGGTGGAGCGCGTTTTGTCGATGGTTGATGGCTGTCTGCTTTTGGTCGACGCGACCGAAGGCCCGATGCCACAGACCAAATTCGTGCTGACCAAGGCATTAGCACTCGGCCTACGCCCTATCGTAGTTCTGAATAAAGTTGATCGCCCAACTGCCCGTCCTGACGAGGTTCTCGATGAAGTGTTTGAGTTGTTCATGGCGCTCAATGCTACTAACGAGCAATTGGACTTCCCTTCGGTTTATGCGTCTGGCCGCGACGGCTGGGCGTCGCTCATACTCGATGGTGCCCGTGAAAACCTGAACCCCCTGTTTGAGACCATTATCGAGCATGTTCCCGCTCCAGATGCGGCCCTGCGCCGCGACGAGCCTTTCAAGATGTTGGTGACCATGTTGGATTCCGATCCCTTCTTGGGTCGTATTCTGACAGGCCGTGTTGAAAGTGGACGCTTGACGGCTGGTACAGTCGTGAAGGGCCTCAGCATTGATGGCAAAACCATCGAACGTTCGCGCATTTCCAAAGTGCTGGCGTTCCGTGGTCTGCGCCGTCAGCCAATTGAAGAGGCCGAAGCAGGCGACATCGTTTCCATCGCTGGTCTGTCCACGACCACGGTCGCAGACACCATCGGCGACATGGACGTAACCGAAGCTATTCACGCCACGCCAATCGATCCACCAACCTTGTCGGTCACCGTCATGGTGAACTCGAGCCCCTTGGCTGGTCGCGATGGCGATAAAGTGCAAAGCCGCGTGATCCGCGACCGCTTGTTGAAGCAAGCTGAAACCGACGTGGCGATCAAAGTCACCGAGACCGCCGATAAGGACGCTTATGAGCTGCAAGGCCGTGGTGAATTGCAAATCGGCGTGCTGTTGGAAGGCATGCGCCGTGAAGGTTTTGAGATGTCGATCTCGCGCCCACGCGTTTTGACCAAGTTGGACGAAGATACTGGCCAGAAGATGGAGCCGCTAGAAGAAGTCGTCATCGACGTGGATGATGAATATGCGGGCGTCGTGGTTGAGAAAATGTCGCTCCGCAAGGGCGAGTTGCAAGACATGCGTCCGTCGGGCGGCGGTAAGACGCGCGTCACCTTCTTAGCGCCCGCACGCGGTCTGATCGGCTATCACTCAGAATTCCTGACCGACACGCGCGGGTCTGGCATTATGAACCGCATCTTCCACAGTTGGACGCCTTGGAAAGGCAATATTAATGGCCGTCACAATGGCGCGTTGATTGCCAATGACAGCGGTAAGTCGGTTGTCTATGCGCTGTGGTATCTCGAAGAGCGTGGCGTCTTGTTCATCGATGGTGGCGAAGACGTCTATCAAGGCATGATCATTGGCGAGAACGCCAAGCCTGAAGACATGGACGTCAATCCGCTGAAGGAAAAGAAGCTGTCGAACGTGCGCTCGTCGGGCAAGGATGAAGCCATGCGCCTCACCCCACCTCGTCGGATGACACTCGAACAAGCCATTGCGTGGATTGACGACGATGAATTGGTGGAAATCACCCCTAAATCGATCCGCATTCGCAAAATGGAACTCAATCCCGCCTTCCGCAAGCGTAAGCCTAAGGCTGATTGATCAGATCAAAAACATGAGTTTGGGGGCTTGAGGCAGACGTCTCAGGCCCCTTTTCATTTGGGGCTGGCGACTATTTTTGTGTCGTGTAGCGAGGCGATCTCGGTGTTGGAAAAGCCAATTTCGGTGAGGATTTCCAATGTATGTTCGCCCAAAATTGGTGCAGGGGCAGGGGCTAGGCGGTCTACCCCCATGAAGTGAATCGGGCTACCGGGCATCAGATAGCTGCCAATGCCTGGCTGGTTCAGCATGGCAAACATCGGATTGTCGAGGCTGCAATCGGGATCTTCTTCCACCGCTTGCTTGAACGTCCTATACTGACTCCAGGTCACGTCAGAGCCCGCGAGGCTGGTTGCGACATCTGACAAAGTGCGCGCTTCAAAAAAGGGCTGGAGTAGGCCTGTAATGGCATGGCGATGGATGAAGCGTTCGCCTTCTTGGTCTAGATCCGCATTAAGGCGCTGGCCCAAGTCTGCCATTTCCGCCTCTGTCCCGGTCGCAGCTTTCAGATTGCGCCATTGCCGGTCGGTGAGGGCAACGACCATAACGCGCTGACCATCTTGGCAGACAAAATCCTGCGCATAGGCCCCAAACAGCGAATTGCCCATTTTGGGCCGGTCGCTGCCATTGATGCTGGCTTCCCCAATAATCCCAAGATTGCCCAGCATGGCGAGTGCGGTGTCCTTCAAAGCCAATTCGATCAACTGGCCCTTGCCTGTTTTCCGACGATGGCGGTCTGCGGCGATAATCGCCATAGCGGCCTGCTGACCCGTGATGCAGTCCCAAGCTGGCAGGGCATGACCCACGGGCTCAGTAGAGCCTTCGGGCCCAGTTGCAGTCGGGAACCCCACAGCAGGGTTGACCGTATAGTCCACCTGCGGCCCGCCGTGACGATCCCCCAACACCGCCATCATGATCAAGTCCTCACGATGTTGCTTGAGCCCTTCGTACGACATCCAGCCGCGCAGACGCAGATTGGTGAGAAAAATGCCTGCGTCTTCTCCAGGGCGACAAATCAAACGGGTCAGGATTTCGCGGCCTTGCGGCGTCGTCATATCGACGGCTAGACTGCGCTTGCCTTTATTGAGGCCTGCCCAAAACAGGCTTTTCCCAGATTTGGTGATTGGCCAACGCTCGGCATCAAGGCCGCCTTGCAAGCGGTCAAAGCGGATCACATCGGCACCCATTTGCGCCAAAGTCATGCCAGCAAGGGGGGCGGCAACAAAAGCTGACCCTTCTACCACGCGCATTCCGTCTAGAATTCTATTCATCGTGTTTCCCCCGCCGATCGTCTTTGGATTGGCTTTTTGTTTGCTTTTGGGTCGCCGTCAGGCCCAGCTCATCTGGGCCTCCATAGTGACAGCGTGGTCGCCATTGGCAGCGTAAATCTGGGTGCTGGCTGGATCAGAGTTCGCTCCGTTGAAACTTAGCGCATCAAAATCAAACAAGGGGCGGACGCCCTTGAACCGGAAAGCCTGAGGCTTTCTGTCGGCTTGTTCCAAGCAGGCAAAATGAAAGCCCAGAATAGCCTGCAAAGGTCCATGGACGACAAGGCCCGGGTAATTCTCAACCCCCATCGCATAATCGCGGTCATAATGGATGCGGTGGCCATTGAACGTTAGCGCCGAGAAGCGAAACAGAAGAACGGGGTCCAGCGGGACATCATGGCGCCAAGTACAGGCTGGCAATGGCACGGGCTCTGGCGGGGTGAAGACCTTGGGGATATCCATATAGACGATGTCTTGCTCTTCTTCATAAGCAAGGCTCGCGTCCACCCGAATTTCGTGACGGACCGTAACAAAGAACATGGTGCCTGCGCGCCCCTGTTTCTCGTTGATCTTTAAAATGGTCGAGGTCTTGGTCGCGTGGTCACCAATGTGCAGGTCATGATGAAAGGTGCAGCGACTGCCAGCCCACATGCGCCGCGCCAAAGTGATCGGCGGCAAAAATCCACCACGCTTTGGATGACCGTCCGGTCCGATTTGATGACTGGGTGCACGTGGCAAGAAATAGAGCCAATTCCACACAGGCGGTAGGATAGCCCCCGCTGTCGCAAAGGTTGCCGGGTCCAAGTTTAAGGTTGCCGCCAGCCCTTGTGCCGGGCCGGGGGCAAGTATTTCTTCAAGCGTTTCCTGTCGTCCCAGCCAGTTAGTAATGGGTTCCTGTGTCATCACCGCACCCCCGTTGGAAAGCTGTTCCAACAAAAGGCGGCAGCATTCACGAACCAGAGATCATGGCCGCAAGCCTCGCACAAGGCGCAACTTGCCAGCACGTCGTTCTGCGGACGGTTTGCCTAAGGCGCTTCAATGCAACAAAGGTGGACGCTTTTGGTCAACCTTAGCCTGTCTAGACGAAGGCCTAACACAGCTTCAAAACACACCGGCATTGGCAAGTTATAGGTTTAGCGGCCTGTCTCGGTTCAGCATTTTCACGATTGGCACCGGCAAAAGGGGCACAGCCAGCCTTACCGATCCGTCTGCTTTCCGGCGCGGCGCAAGGTGGTTCTGACTGGACAAGAAGGGCATTTTGGCCGCCGTCAGTGTTTCAGTCTTGGCCGCACAATGAACGATTTGCCCCTCCCCCAAGTCGGGAGAGGGGCTAATCTGCTACCAAATTCGGACGCGGTTCTCTGGCGCGACATAGAGTTTGTCGCCTGGCTTCACATTAAACGCTTGATACCAAACATCGGAGTTCTGCACCGCCCCATTGACGCGGAATTGTGCTGGGGAATGAGGCCCGGTCTGGACTTGGTTGCGCAGGGCTTCTTCGCGTTGCAGGGCCCGCCAAACTTGGCTCCAAGCCAAGAAGAAGCGTTGATCGCCCGTAACACCATCTAAGACAGGCGCTTTCTTGCCATTCAGCGACAACTTATAGGCCAAATGGCCCACGACCACACCGCAATGATCGCCAATGTTTTCACCTAAGCCCAGTTGACCATTGAGCTTCAGGCCGGGCAAAGGTTCAAAGGCGCTATATTGGGCAACCATTTTTGCCCCAAGCGCCTTAAAGGCTGCGACATCGGCTGGCGTCCACCAATCGCGCAAGACACCATTCTCATCATATTTGGCACCTTGGTCGTCAAATCCATGGCCCATTTCGTGACCAATGACGCCGCCAATGCCACCGTAATTGATCGCAGGGTCTGCGAATTCATCAAAGAACGGTGGTTGCAGAATGGCTGCCGGGAACACAATCTCGTTGTAGCTGGGATTGTAATAGGCATTCACCGTCTGGGGCGTCATGAACCAACGCGTCTTATCGGTCTTCTTCTTCAGATCTTCGAGATCATTTTTAATTTCAAACGCTTGCACGCGGCGATCATTGCCCAGCGGGTCACCCGCTTTGATTGCCAAGGCGCTATAATCGCGCCATTTATCTGGATAGCCGATCTTGGGATTGAAGGTTGCCAGTTTCCGTTGCGCTTTCACTTTGGTTTCCGGCGACATCCAAGTCAGGCCTTCGATGCGAACTTTGAAGGCTTTGCGTAAGTTCTCGACCAGCACCAGCATTTTGGCTTTGGCCGATGGGCTAAAGTGGCGCGCCACATAGACCTGACCAACGCCTTCGCCCAAAGCGCCATTGATGGCTTGGGTTGCCCGCTTCCAACGCTCGCGCTGAACGGGTTGCCCATTCAGCGTCTTTCCGAAAAACTCAAACCGCTCATCATCAATCGCCTTCGGCAGCACGCTCGCGCTTGAGGAGAGTAGATGATAGGTCAAGTAAGCCTGCCAAGTCTCAACTGGTGTCGCTCTGAACAATTTCGCCAAGGGGCCAATTGCAGAAACTTCGCGGACGACGCACTCTTGAATGTCATTGAGTTGAGCCGCACCTAGGCCAACGGCCCATGGGAAGTCTGGTGCAATTTCGTCCAATTGCGCACGGGTCTTCAAATTATAGGTTTTGGTGCGGTCCCGGCGATCGGTAACATTCCAATGGAGTTTGGCAATCTCGGTTTCCAAGGCCATGATGGAGGCGGCTTTGGCTTCCCCATCCTTTTGCCCGGCGAGGTTCAACATCTTGGCGATATGAACGGGATATTTCTCGCGCAGCGTTTTGAATCGCGCATCATCTTTCAAATAGTAGTCCCGCTCTGGCATGCCCAAGCCGCCTTGGCCGATTGAGACAATATAGCGATCTGGATTGCCGGCATCTGGTCCGATACCCCAGCCGATAGGGGAAGGTGTGGGTAGGTCGATCTTACCAAAAAGGGCTGCAATATCTTCATGGGTTTTGGCTGAGTTGATCAGCTCAATTTCAGGCTGGATAGGGGCGAGGCCTGCCGCTTCAATGGCGTCCGTATCCATCATGGAGCGATAGAAATCGCCAATCTTTTGCTCGATAGAACCTGGCGCACTGTCTTTGGCAGCGAGTTCGTCGATGATGGCGCGAACGTCGGCTTCGGCTTTGGCAGCCAATTGATCAAAGGCACCCCAACGCACCCGGTCGTCCGGAATGGGGTTGTTCTTCATGAAGGTGCCGCCGCCATAGTTCCAGAAATCGTCACCCGGCTTGATGCTTAGATCGCGCCCAGCCATGTCAAAGCCGAAGGTTCCGATCTTTGGCTTATTGGCCGCCGCCCAAACAGTGTCAGAGAGACCTGCCTGCATGGCCACCGCGACACCCATGCCGCCGGCACTGGAAAAGAGAAACCCACGTCTGTTCATTGTTTTGCCCCCGCATTGATTTTGGAAACTCATTTGAGTCAGCCTGTCCTTTTTGACAGCACCTGTCACATTGTCGAATTAACTTGCAGCAAGGTTTGCCAAACAAGTCCAGTCGGGCGACGATGAGGGTGAACATCTGATGCAGCCCGCGTTCAAGGAGGTAAAGCTATGTCACAAAACATTGGGCCAGCAGATGTTGCGGTAATCACGGGGGGTGCCTCCGGTATAGGCTTAGCCCTAGGCCAAGCGCTTGCTGCAAGGGGTGCAGCGGTTTTGCTGGCCGACATTGAAGGCCCGAAAGCGGAGGCCGCCGCCCAAAAGATCCGCGATCAGGGCGGGGCAGCACTTGGCTGTTTTGTTGACGTGGCTGACTCAGAATCTAACCAAGCCTTGGCCGACTTTGCGTTTGAGCGCTTTGGCCGGGTGACTTTGGTGTTTTTGAATGCGGGCATTGGCGCTGGCGGGGCGATCCACAAAGCTTCGCGTGCCAACATTGCTTGGACTTTTGAGGTCAATGTGATGGGAACTATCGAAGGCGTGCGCGCGTTTGCGCCGCGCCTACTAGCGCAGGACATCCCGTCACGTCTGATCATAACGGCCTCAGAGCATGGTTTGGGCTTGCCGAGCCGTGGTGGGCAAGCGACACCCTATACCGCGTCAAAACACGCCTTGGTGGGCCTGGCTGAGGCGATGGCGCGTGACTATGTCGATACGCCTTTGGCCGTTTCGGTGCTCTGCCCGGGGTTAGTCGTCTCAGAAATCTGGAACGGGTTTCGTAATCGCCACGAGAAATTTGGTGGCCCGCGTCAGTTAGATGCGGCGTTTGGGCGCGAGAACCAAGCGGGTCTGCCTGCCTCCGTCGCCGCAGAGCGTATCTTGCGCGGCATAAAGGCGGAAGAATTCTTCCTTTTCACCCATGGCAACGACATTGCCGAAGTTGCTAGGCCACGTGCAGAAGCGATTGAGGGGGCCTTGACGCGCTTCTGGGCGCGCGAAGGTGATGAGGCTTAATTTGCTTCACCTGCTCAGACCTAGAGAGCCTGAGCAGGTGTAGGCGGGTATCTTACGAACGACCGCGACGGGGCACGAAGGTGCTGTCACCCCCGCGACCGACATTAGCGCCACCGCGTGCGCCAGAGCGACCGAGGCTGACAGGCTTACCGCCGAAGGTCTTCTTGCCTGCAACTGGCTTGGCCGACTTGCGATCATCGGCACGGCCTTCAATGCGGGCTTCCCCGCGTGGGGCAGGGCCCTTGCGTGGGGTGTAATCGCGCTGGCCTTGGCCGTTGCGATGGCCAAACGCTTCGCTCCGCGCTTCATAAGCGCGTGGACGATCGCCTTGTGGACGATCGCCCCGAGGACGGTCATCGCGCGGGCGATCATCACGAGGGCGATCAGCAAAGGAACGATCATCACGAGGACGATCATCACGGGGGCGATCGTTACGTGGACGATCTTGGAAGCTGCGCTCTTCGCGCGGCTTTGAATGGAACGGCTTGTCATTGCGTGGACGCTCTTCCCGGCCGGCATCGGCTACGGGGCGCACATAGGCTGGACGCTCGGCCGCTTCAGGTGCACGGGCACCAAAGCGGTTTTCTTCGCGTTGTTGCGGACGGCCTTCATTGAAGACAGAGCCTGTTGCAAAGTTGCCAGCGCGCGGACGACGGTCACCGTCATCGCTGCGATCGCGGTTGGAATATTGACCACCACGAGGACCTGGACGGCCACCACGGCCACCTTCGCGGCCACCATCACGCGCCCCGAACTTGCCATCGCGACGAGGATCGTTGCGTGGCTCATACAGCGCTTCTTTAGGCCCTGTGCGGCGCAAAACGCCGATCACATCGCCATGCGCATTGGTTGGGGCGCTCAGCGTGTTGGAGGTTTCGCCAACGGTTTCCACAAAGATGGTTTCGCCATCTTCGTCATACTGAACTTCAGCAGGCTTAGGCGCTGCAGGACGTGGTGCCTTCATCAAATTGGCTGGGTCCATCTTGGTGATGGACTTTTTGATCAAGCGCTCAATCTGGCGCAAATTGTCCCGCTCATGCGGGGCACAGAAGGAGATCGAGATCCCTTCAGCGCCTGCACGCGCCGTACGACCAATCCGGTGGACATAGGCTTCGGGTACATCCGGCAAGTCAAAGTTGAACACATGGGTGACGCCATCGACGTCGATGCCGCGTGCAGCCACATCGGTACATACCAACAGGCGGGTGTGACCTTTGCGGAAACGCTCCAGCGCATGCTCACGCGCATTCTGGCTCTTATTGCCATGCACAGCATCAACCGACATGCCTTGTTGCTCTAGCTTGTCGAGCACCTTTTCAGCGCCATGCTTGGTGCGAACAAAGATCATAGCGCGCTTAACTTCAGGCTCATGACAAATGGATTCAAGCAATTGCTGCTTGTTCACTTGGCTGGACATGATCAAGCGCTGGTCAACCCGCTCTGCGGCCGACGACAAAGGCGCGACTTGGATGCGCTTTGGATCGGTCAGCAATTCTTCAGCGAGGTGGGCGATTTCCTTCGGCATGGTGGCCGAGAACAAGCTGGTTTGACGGGCCTTCGGGATTTCACCAACAATCAGGCGGATTGGCTTGATAAAGCCCATGTCCAGCATCTGATCGGCTTCGTCCAAGATCAGATGCTCGACCATATCAAGGCGGATGGCGCGCTGTTTCATCAAGTCGATCAAGCGACCGGGGGTGGCGATCAGGATATCCACGCCACGCTCCATCGAGCGGATCTGCTTACGGATGTTAGCGCCGCCATAGACCAAAGCGCCGGACAGGCCGACAAACTTGCCATAGGTGCGCAAGCTGTCGGCGATCTGGCCAGCCAATTCGCGGGTTGGGCACAGGATCAGCGCGCGGCACGCGCGTGCGCCTGCATGAATGCGGCGTTCGCTCAAATGGTGCAGCAAGGGCAGAGCAAAGGCTGCGGTCTTGCCGGTACCGGTTTGGGCGAGGCCCAAAATGTCGAGGGATTGCATAGCCGGTGGAATGGCCTGCATCTGGATGGGGGTAGGGTGCTCATAGCCTTCGCCTGCGATGGCGTTCAAGATAGGCTCAGCAAAGCCGAAATCGGCAAAAGTAGTCATGGTTTAGTCGTCTTTCACACGTCAAAGCGTGCGGTATCGCCCCCGTCACTTGGGGTGCGCACACGCGTCTGGGACGGACCTGACCTTGAGTTGCTTCAAGTCAGGCGCGCCAAATAGGGCTTACCTTCGCCCGGTGTGGCCTCGCGAAATCAAACACGGCCACTTGCAACGCCCAGACGGCGGAAAGCGATGAAAGAGCCATTGTGGCTCTGATGTGGGACGTGCACTTAAACTCGGGCAGATCGGGGGGGCAAAAGCCCCTCACACCTGACTTAGCTGCCGAGTGCTTCCAGGATCGTTTTCGCACATAGTGCCATTAAAACGAGTGAAGCCAAGGCAAACACCGCGAAGCGCGCAGCCACCAAATTAACGGTCGCTTGCACCAGCGAATGCAGTACACGAAGGCCCACATAGCCCCAAGCCAGATAAATTGAAACCCCATCAGCCCAATTTCCCACATGCGCGGTCAAAGCCAGCGCGTAAAACAGGGTCGGTTGCTCGTGCAAATGGTTATAATTATGGGCAACTTGGGCCACTTTCATCGGTAAAGCGTCCAAACTACCCGGTTTTACCGCCCCTTGCGGGTCAATGTTGTGTTTTTGCATAGCTGGTAGTCGGGTGGCATACATCCACACCCACATGACCATAGTCCACGCAATCAGCGCCAAAATTGGTAGTAACATGAGAGGCCCTCCCCAGAGCATTAATGTAAGCGCGGCAGTCTAGGACGGGATTGGCACAATGGGAAGGTGGGGTCGCCGAGACGGCCTAATTCACCCCGGGCCCCAAATGCTCCCGTAGGAAAGCCTCAAGTTCGGTCAGCATCTGCTGGCGGGTGGCGGTTTTTGAGAGCCAATGGTCCTCGCCTTTGAGTTCCACCAATTTATAGGGCTTTCCAGCGGCTTTCAGTGCATTGGCCATAACGGTGCTTTGCTCAAAGCGCACAACCGTATCATCTCGCCCATGCATCAAGAGGATGGGTGCCCGCACTTGATCCGCGAGGCGTCGCGGCGAGGCCGCTTCCATTGCTGCGCGATCATCGGCCCCAATATGATTAGACCAATAATTGACATTGGCCGCCCGCGCGGTGCCCGCGGCGGCCTTTTCCTGCTCAATCATTTTAGGCAGGTCCGCAACCCCGGCAACCGACACCACGCAACGATAGAGGTCCGGCGTCAAAGTTGCCCCCGCCAAGGCAGCATAGCCGCCATAGCTGGCCCCAACGATGCAAACCTTTTTGGGATCACTCAGGCCTTCCTTGACCGCCCAGGCCACGGCATCAGACACATCATCCTGCATGCGCTTGCCCCATTGGCGCCGCCCAGCAAGCCTATGGGCTTTGCCAAAGCCAGTCGATCCCCGGAATTGGGGCTGGATGACAACATAGCCGCGCGTCGCCATGAATTGGGTCCAATAGTCAAAGCGTGGTTCGTCGCGCGATTCCGGCCCGCCATGGGGAAAGATGATTGTCGGGGCGTTTTTGATGTCCTGATCGCCAGGTGGCAGCGTCACATAGACGGGAATTTCCGCCCCATCGCGCGCCTTAAAAGTCGTGGCTTGCAGGCGACCCATGGCCACGTCCTTGAGGCCGGGATAGGCTTCCCCTAGCCGCGTCAATTTAGGGCCGTCAACATTGAGCATCACATATTCTGGCGGCGTGGACGGTGTTTCAATACGCGCCACAATCTTTTTTCGGTCTTGAGTCGTGTCTGTGATGGAAACTATTTTGTCCGGGAAAGTCGCTTCAAGCGTGCCTTGAGCGGCCTGTAAGTCGGGGCTGATCATTTGGTCCGTCGGTTCTAAGCCACCGACTGAGACTCCAATGACGACATCTGACCATGGGTCCGGAAAGACCGATTCAAGCTCTGTGCCGTCTGCACGCAGGAAAATCGTGGTTGCCCCTGTCTTAGGGTCCATCGATAAAAGTTCGCCAAACTCTGATTCAATAGGCTTGGAGAAGATGATCCTTCCCTGCCGCGACAGCCCCATAAAAGAGATGCCGCTGCTGGGCGTATTATCCACTCGCAGGGCTTCCCAATATTGCTTGTTCTCGCCGAGTAAGAACAATTTGGTCGTCATACGTTCAGGATCATGATCGACCCGTGCGAGCGGCGAGCCGGAACGATCAGTGATCCAGTCGACCGTGTTGGTATTGCCCAGTGCTTTGGTCACGACCTGCACGCCGTTGGTCGCGACCTCATACAGGTTCAGCGAGACCATGTCGGAATTGTTAACGTCATAAGCCGACATGATCACGCGGTTTGGTGTGTCGGGCAGCAGGGAGTGCAAACTGACGCCGGAATTATACTCGCGGACCATCCCGCCAGTCGCTAAAAGGTTGCGGATATTGGCGGTTTCAAAGTCGAATGAAAAGGTGCGATAAATTTCCGATTTCGGGCCAAATCCACTGATGGTGTCGCTCGCGGTAATTAGAATGTCGCCGCCATCTTCGAATCTGACATCACGCAGCTTCTTATCGCCGACCGACACCCCTACCGTTTTTTTACTGGGCACATCCAGAACCCGTACTTGTGTTTCCCCTGTTGCGGTTGTGTATCCAAAGGCGATCCGGTTTCCGTCCGCGGAAATCGCAACTTCCGAGATATTCGGCGCGGCGGCAAAAGCCTCCGCTGTGGCTAAAGGTGTTTTAGCGGAGACTATGTCCGGAAATATTAAGGCGAGAGCCATGGAACTGGAAATGATAGTTGAGAATAATTTGCTACGCATGCACGCCTCCAATGAAGGCGAGACTGCTACATGTTTCCCGTTTAGGCAATCCCGTGTCCAAGCGCGACCTTAGCGTCGTGAGCCTGAGCAGTCTGTCAGATGGATAATCGGGAAAGAGGCGCCAAAGCATCAGCTTGCCAAGCGCATCGGTCAGTCCCATGGTGGGTGAAAATCAAGCTCTGGGGGCTCTAATGCGTTCATTACTTTTATCTACCGTTTTAGCTTGTGTCGCCGCAGGTGCCGTCCAAGCTCAGACGCCATCGACACCATCGCCTGCCACCTTTATCCACGTCGGTCGCCTGATTGCAGAGCCTGGTACTGCGCCAACCACAGCCAAGACCCTGATTGTGCGTGATGGCAAGATTGAAGCTATTCGCGACGGCTATGTCGCCCCGGTAGCGGGTACCAAGCTTGTCGACCTGAAGGCCAAAACCGTCCTGCCCGGGCTGATCGACAGCCATGTCCACCTGCTCTCCGAATTATCGCCGAATAGTCGTCTGAATGAGGTGACCAAGGAAGAAAGTGATCTAACGCTAGATGGCTTGGTCAATGCGCAGAAGTCTCTGAAGGCTGGTTTCACAACGGTCGTCGATTTGGGTGCGGATGGTCATCACACGATCTTCGCTCTACGCGATCAATTTGCTTCAGGCCGCCTGATGGGCCCGCGTATTCTGGCAGCAGGTGCCGCGCTCAGCCCAACCGGTGGGCATGGGGATGTGCACGGCTTCCGGGAAGACATCATGCACGTCATGGGGCCTGAAAGCGTTTGCAATGGCGTCGATGATTGCCGCCGCGCGGTACGCGAACAGGTCAAGGCTGGTGCCAACATTATCAAAGTCACCGCTACCGGGGGCGTGTTGAGCAACACGGCCAGCGGCCTTAGCCAACAATTCTTCGATGATGAGCTCAAAGCCATTGCCGATACGGCGCATTTACTCGGCAAAACCGCGACCGCCCATGCCCATGGCAAAGGCGGGATCGAGGCCGCTCTCCGTGCTGGCTTTGATAGCATTGAGCATTCCAGCTATGCGGACGCAGAGACCTTCGCCCTCTATAAGGCCAAAAATGCTTGTGTGGTGCCAACCTTATTGGCCGGCACAACCGTCACCGAAATGGCCAAGGCTGGCGGCACCTTAACTGGCGCGCAGGCTGCCAAGGCTTTGACCGTCGGCCCACTCATGGTCAATATGCTCAGCAAAGCGCGTGAAGCGGGCGTCTGCGTGGTGTTCGGCACCGATAGCGGCGTCTCCCGTCATGGTGACAATGCGCGCGAGTTTGAGCTGATGGTCCAAGCGGGATTCACCCCGGCCGAAGCGCTGCGCAGCGCGACAGTCGGTGGCGCCGCCCACCTTGGCCTGTCCGATCAAATCGGCACCTTGGCACCGGGCAAAGCTGCAGACCTTGTCGCAGTGACGGGCGATCCATTGACCGATATCTCCGTCCTGCGCAAAGTTGAATTTGTGATGGTGGGTGGCCGTATCGCGAAGGAATAGGGGGGGCCTTCAAAGCCCCTCTCCCACTGGGAGAGGGGCGGGGGTGAGGGCTTACAATCACCTTGTTGACGTGCGCGTTGCGGAGGCCTTCATTGCACGGAGCAACGCGCCTTTGCGCCAAGACCCCCTCACCCCCGACCC
>VYLR01000050.1_pt1 | contig 76841 bp, 81 predicted proteins | sample 5114291 | NCBI WGS metagenome assembly VYLR01 (sample SAMN12291774, study PRJNA351875) | freshwater metagenome | isolation source: freshwater lake | place: USA: Michigan, Lansing Lake | collected 2013-08-14 | reverse complement strand
TAAGCCCGCCTGCGCAGATGGTACTTGGCCTAAAGCCCGGGAGAGTATGTCGATGCCAATTTTAAAGAAATCCTCACTATTTACTTAGTGAGGATTTTTTTTTGGAATTAAGTCAAATATGGTTTGAGTTATTTTGAATTACAAGCATAGAATAACAATTAAATGTGTATAATTGAAATACAATTAGTTGATACATAAATTTAGGATTAATGTCTTAATCGTAATGAAGTCATATAGTTAATGAGATTTAAGCTTAACAACGAAATACAAACTCAATAATGCTTAAAAGAATAAAATTAAATATCTGGTCGCAACGTTTCGTATTGCTGCTTATTCTTTTACTTTCTAATACGGTGAATTCGCAAATTAAGTGTGATACATCAGCAACAAATCAAAAAATAAAGCAGATTAAGGAGCTGTTTAATTCTGATATTGAAAAGGCTAAAGCTATTATTCTTCCGGAGATTGAAGCAACAGAAAAATGTAGAGATGTTAAAGCATACTCTAAACTTTACAGTCTTTTGATTAAATATTATGAATACAAAAGTAAGGTTGATACAGTAATATTATTGAGCCCAAAGGCAATAAAGTTTGCAAGAGCCGCGAAGGATACAAGTTTGATAATTACAAATTATTTAACATATTCCAGAGCATATTCTAATATTGGAAATTTTAAGGAGGCAATTTCTCAATGCATGATTGCACAAAGGTTTAGCGAAAATTTCGAATCCACAAAAATCAGGATAAAAGTACTACATGATTTAGCTTTTATTTATAATAACCTAGACTCTCATAACAAATCACTAGAATATTACAAGAAGGCAATTGTAATCGCTTATCAGACAAGAGATTCATTTAACATAGCTAACTTGTCAGCACGAATCGGAGGAGAATTTAATATTTTATCTCAAAATGATTCATCATTATACTACAATCTACAATCATACAATTATTTTAATGCGCTTAATTATAAGCGGGGTAGAGGCGTTGCTTTAACCAATTTATCTTCCTCTTATGCCTCCCTAAAACAAAGTGACAAAGCAATTAAAACAGGCTTAGAGGCTATTAAAATACGTTCTGAGTTAAATGACGACTATGCTTTAATAATTTTAAACAATAATATGGCTGACTTGTATTATGAATTAAAAGAATTTGATTTAGCTTTAAAGTATGCAAAGACAACCGAAGAATATCTTGCAAAAAACGAAGATCAGAACATGTATATTCAAAATGCTAGAACTTTGGCAAAAATATATAATGCACTAAATGACTTCAAAAATGCTTATAAATACAGAACAATACAGGCAAATAGACTACAGGAACTTTATAATTCTACTAATTTAAAAGCGATTAGTGAATTGCAAACAAAATACGAAACAGAAAAAAAAGAAAAGGAAATTGAGCTACTACAAATAAAAAACAAAAATGATAACGAAAAGGCAATACTTGAGAGAAAGCAAGGGAACTATATTATTGCATTTATAATGTTTGTCTTAATTGTAATTCTGTTTTTTTCAATTGTACTTTACAAGAGATTTAAAATAACGCAGAAGCAAAAAATTACCATTCAACAACAAAAAGTAGTGGTTGACGAAAAGGCTGCCGAATTAGCAGCTAAGCAAAAAGATATTTTAGATAGTATAAACTATGCTAAAAAAATACAGCAAGCTCAATTGCCAACAGATAATTATATTAAAAAGCATCTTTCAAAATGATGACTAAAGAATCCGTTTTTACTTTATTATCAGAAATTCCTGATCCTGAAATTCCGGTTATTAACATCGTTGAATTAGGTGTAATTCGAGAAGTTAATATATTTGATAATCAACACGTTAACATAGTAATTACGCCAACTTATAGTGGTTGCCCTGCTACGAAACAAATGGAAGATGATGTAAGAGAAAAATTAACGAAGAATGGATTTACTTCTTTTGAAATAAAATATAGTTACAATCCTCCCTGGACTACTGATTGGTTATCAGAAGAGGCCAAAAAGAAATTACAAGCATACGGAATTGCTCCACCGGAAGAAAAAACAACCGATAAGTCATTTTTAACGGGGAAAACAAAACAAGTAACCTGTCCGCACTGCAAAAGTATTAATACGTATATGGTTTCGCAGTTTGGCAGTACAGCCTGCAAAGCACTCTACAAATGCAATAGTTGCCTGGAAGCATTTGACTATTTTAAGTGCATTTAACAACCATTTATTAACCTTATTTGCTCAAAAATTTTAAATTTGTGTTTTATTAATTAAGCACAAATGGGACGTATTTTTGAAACACGTAAAGCAACCATGTTTAAGCGTTACGCTAAAATGGCAAAAGCTTTTACAAAAATTGGGCGAGATATTGTAATGGCCGTTAAAACGGGTGGTCCAAACCCGGAATCTAACCCAAGGTTAAGATTAATCATGCAGAATGCAAAGGCAGTAAATATGCCCAAAGCCAATGTTGAATCTGCAATAAAAAGAGCAAGCGATAAGGATACCAGTAATTACGAAGAGGTAATTTATGAAGGGTACGCACCACATGGTGTACCCGTTTTAGTTGAGTGTACAACCAATAATCCAACCCGCACAGTAGCTAGCATAAGAATGTATTTTAGTCGTGCCGAAGGAGCCTTAGGAACCAATGGCAGCGTATCATTTATGTTTGAACGCAAAGCGATTTTTAAGATAGATCAGAATAATTTAAATAAAGATGATTTAGAGTTAGAGCTAATAGATTTTGGACTAGAGGAAATTAATTTTGACGAGGAATCAAAACAGTTTATTATTCAAGCAGCATTTACCGATTTTGGTAACATGGCTTCAGCGCTTGAAGAGAGAAATTTAAACGTTGTGGAGAGTACTAAAATATTTTCACCAACAACTACTAAGGAATTAACTGAGGAGCAGGAAAAAGAAGTTATGGCAATGATAGAAAAAATGGAAGATGATGATGATGTGGTTGCTGTATATCATAACATAGCTTAATGAACGAAAAACAATGGAAAATATTAAGCAATAGAAATGTTGCCATTGATCCTCATTTGCAGCAGCAGCTTTCAATTGATGTTGTTTTAAGTAATATTTTAAGTTTAAGAGGCATTAATAGTTTTGATAATGCTAAAAACTTCTTCAGACCAAGTTTAAATGATTTACCTGATCCATTCTTGATGTCTGGGATGGAAAAGGCAATTGAACGAATTGGTTTAGCTCTTGAACAAGGTGAGAAAATATTAGTATTTGGAGACTATGATGTAGATGGTACAACAGCTGTTAGCATTGTATACAGTTATTTTAAAAAATTCACAAGTTTATTGGAATATTACATTCCAGATCGATATAAAGAAGGTTACGGTATCTCTAATGCGTCTATCGATTATGCATTTGAAAATGAGTTTAAACTAATTATTGCGCTGGATTGTGGAATTAAGGCGATAGATAAAATCAACTATGCAAATTCCAAAAAAATTGATTTTATCATTTGTGATCATCATTTGCCTGGAGATGTGTTGCCTGATGCACTGGCTGTTCTGGACCCGAAACAAGCACATTGCAATTATCCGTATAAAGAATTAAGTGGTGCTGGTATTGGCTTTAAATTAATTGAGGCATTCGCAATAAAGAATAATCACCCAATAGAAGATTGTTATAATTATTTAGATCTAGTGGTTACCAGTATTGCTGCTGATATTGTGCCTCTTACGGGAGAGAATAGAATACTCGCTTATTATGGACTTGAAAAAATAAATAAAGAGCCTCGCCCCGCAATTAAGGCACTTTTAAATATGCAAAATGCTAAAAGCGATGTGAATATTAGCACACTTGTTTTTGGATTGGGTCCTAAAATTAATGCAGCAGGAAGAATTGAGCATGGAAGTAAAGCGGTTGAAATGCTTGTAGCAGAAACGGATGAAGAAGCACAGGAACTTGCAAAAGCAATTAACGAAACCAATTCGCAACGAAAAGATTTGGATTTAGGCACTACTACCGAGGCAATTAATATGCTGGAAGAAAGTGTAAACAATAATACTAAAAAAACTACGGTATTATTTAATAGCAATTGGCATAAGGGCGTAGTCGGAATTGTTGCATCCAGATTAATTGAAAAATACTATAAACCAACCATTATCTTAACTGAGAGTGACGGTAAAGTAACCGGCAGTGCCCGAAGCGTTAGAGAGTATGATATCTACAATGCTATTGAGCAATGTAGTGATTTATTGGAGCAATTTGGAGGACATAAATTTGCAGCCGGACTGACTTTGAAAAGGGAGAACGTTGAACTTTTTATGAATAAGTTTGAAACGATTGTTAGTTCAAACATAACCGACGACCAATTAATTCCTAAGGTTGATATTGATTCAGAACTGGATTTTTATGAAATAAGCGATAAGTTTTTAAGAATCATTAAACAATTGGCACCGCACGGCCCACATAACATGACGCCAACCTTTTTAACAAAACAGGTATTTGATACAGGTTGGGGACGAATTGTTGGTACCAATCATCTTAAACTTGAGTTATTTCAGCAATCAAACCCTTTAATACGTTTTAATGCGATTGCTTATGATAAAGGAGATTACATTCACTTTTTTCAAAAGAAAACACCAATGGATGTTGTCTATAAAATTGTTGTAAATGATTTTAAAGGCAGTTCAACTACTCAATTAATTATAGAAGATTTAAGAGTTAGTTAGTATGGGGCAATTATTAAGCATCAACGAGTATGTGGAAGGAATTAAAGCTGCCAACATTTCTATATTGAGCAGAGCAATAACACTTTGTGAATCTAGCTTACCTGCGCATACCGAAATTGCTCAGCAAATAATTAATCAAATACATGGTCTAAGTGGAAACTCTTTAAGACTTGGTATTACTGGTGTTCCAGGAGTTGGTAAAAGTTCTTTTATCGAATGTTTTGGTAAGTATATTGTTTCAAAGGGGAAGCGGTTAGCTGTTTTGGCTATTGATCCTAGTAGTAGCATCAGTAAAGGAAGCATCCTTGGCGATAAAACCAGGATGGAAGAACTATCAAAACTTTCTAATGTATATATTCGTCCATCACCCAGTAGTGGACATTTAGGGGGTATTGCTAAGTCTACATATCAAACCATGTTGCTGTGCGAAGCTGCAGGTTTTGATTATATCATCATTGAAACAGTTGGAGTTGGACAAAGTGAAACCATGGTACACAATTTATGTGATTTTTTTTTACTGCTGATGCTGGCCGGTGCAGGCGATGAGTTGCAGGGTATCAAAAGAGGTATCATGGAAATGGCTGATAGTATCCTAATAACAAAGTCCGATGGCGCTAATCTGGAAAAATCTAAGCTAGCTCAACTAGAATATAAAAACGCTTTGCATTTAATGCCTGCTACTGAAAGTGGTTGGATTCCTCAGGTATTAACCGGTTCAAGCATCGAAAATAAAGGTATAAGCGAAGTGTTTGATTTAATTGAACGTTATAGAAATTTTTCTATTTCATCCGGTTACTTTAAGCATAATCGTCAAAAACAAAAAGTAGCTTTGTTTAAGGAATTACTGCATCAGAAAATTATTGATAGGTTTTACAATGAGCACAGTAATCAAATCACAAAAACGATTAAAATGTTGGAGTCAAATGAGCTTGATCTGATAGAGGCTTTAAATACTTCTTTGAAGTAAACTCAAAGCAAAGGTTTCCAATTCTTTTTTCTTAGTTGTGTTTACATTTAGTTTTTCAAGCTCAGAAATAGCAATTTTTGTATGTTTATCTGCTTCTGCAAGACACATGTCTTTTACATGCAGTCTGCTAAATAAATCTAACATACCTTTCACTTTTAAGTCATTGTTTGACTCTAAAAGTAAGCGGTTAAGTTCTGTTTTTTGTTCTTTGTTGGCAAGTTTCATGGCCAGCAATAACAAATAGGTTTTTTTATTTGCAATGATGTCGCCTCCAACTTGCTTTCCAAATTTATCTGAGTCTGGTGCAAATGCATCCAGATAATCATCTAAAAGTTGAAATGCAATTCCGATATGCTTTCCAAACTCATATAAGTGTTTTTGGTCTTCCTCATTTGCTTCTGCACAAATAGCTCCCATTTGGAGGCTACAACCTAGTAAAACCGCTGTTTTTTTTGTAATCATTTCAATATACTCTTCAACACTAACATCAATCCTGCTTTCAAAATTCATGTCGTTTTGCTGTCCTTCGCATACTTCAATGCTTGTTTTACTAAAAATAGTACTAAGTTGTTTAAATTGTTCAGCGGGATAATTTTCTAATATTTTGAATGCCTTAACCAACATCACATCACCACTTAAAATAGCAATGTTTGTTGACCATTTCACATGCACTGTTGGTTGTCCGCGACGCAGTGGCGCAGCATCCAAAATATCATCATGGATTAAAGAAAAATTATGAAATAATTCAACAGTGGTTGCAGCATTTAATGCCAGTTTAAAATCTTTGTCAAATAAATCGCAAGCAACAAGGGCAAGTATAGGACGGACACGCTTACCACTTAAATTTAAAATATAAATCTCCGGATCATATAGTTCCTTTGGATCATAATTTAATTGCTGAGAAGTATACTCATTTAAGTGAGAGGAGAAGCTGTTGGAAAAACTTAAGTAATTGTGCATGGTTGCAATAAAGAACAAATTTAATTAATCGTTTTTCGCAACTTCTAAAAGATAAGTTCCGTAACCGCTTTTTGTTAATGGTGTAGCAACCTTAATTAATTGTTCTTTGGTAATATAACCCATTTTATAGGCTACTTCTTCTATACATCCAATTTTTAAACCTTGACGTTCTTCAATCACTTGCACAAACTGACCAGCTTGCATTAAAGATGGAAAAGTACCTGTATCTAACCATGCTGTTCCTCTGTCCATTATACTAACCTTTAGTTGTTTTCTCTTTAAATATTCTTTATTTACATCAGTTATTTCGTATTCTCCGCGTGCAGACGGCTTAAGGTTTTTAGCAATTTCAATTACGCTATTGTCGTAAAAATAAAGCCCCGGTACTGCATAATTACTTTTTGGTTGCGCAGGTTTTTCTTCAATTGAAAGAACAGTGTTGTCTTTATCAAATTCAACAACGCCATAGCGTTCAGGGTCGCTTACATGGTATGCAAAAACGATACCACCTTCAGGATTGTTGATGTTTTTTAAGGTTCTACCTAAACCAACACCATAAAAAATATTATCACCTAAAATAAGGGCTACTTTATCAGAACCTACAAATTTTTCACCTATAACAAAAGCTTGGGCAAGGCCATTTGGAACTTCTTGCACAGCATAAGTAAATTTACAACCAATTTGCTCACCGGTGCCTAATAGTTTCTCGAAATTTGGAAGATCGTGAGGTGTAGATATAATCAATATTTCATTAATACCCGCCATCATTAAAACTGATAGAGGATAATAAATCATTGGTTTATCATAAATTGGCATCATTTGCTTACTCATTGCCAATGTTAGTGGATGTAATCGCGTACCTGAACCACCAGCTAAAATAATTCCCTTCATAGTTGTTTTTTTTTATTTTTACTTGCTCTTAATATCAGCAAGTTTTTTTGTTTTTGTAAATGTATTAAAAACTAAATATATTAAATATTATTATAGGTTGAATAGCGTGTTTTAATATTTTTTATCAAACTTAATTAGAATTCACTGAACTTTTAAGGCTTAAATTAGCTATCTTCATCGCTTAAAATATAGCATGGGAAATATCATTTTTTTAATACTCGTTGTACTTTCATTTTTTGGGTTAAGTAAGTTATTTGCTAAATCCAACATAGCTGCATGGAAAGCATTTGTTCCTATTTATAATTTTTACGAGCTTTCTAAATTACTTAATAAGCCATGGTGGTGGTGTTTAATAATGGTAGTGCCGGGGGTTAATATATTAATGTATGGTGTATACGGTTTTAATACGAGTAGAGCTTTTAATAAACCTGCAAATAATGATTTATTACTGGCTTCTTTTTTGCCATATATTGCCTTTGTAAAATTAGGCTTTGACCCAACCGCCAAATTTATTGGTTTAAGTAAATTTGAAATAGAACCAAGTAAAATGGTTAAAAATTGGTTAGATCCAATTGTTTTTGCTGTAATTGCGGCATCAATCATCAGAGGTTTTTTCATCGAAGCCTTTACAATCCCTACTTCGTCATTAGAAAAAAGTTTAATGGTTGGTGATTTTTTATTCGTAAACAAATTTGCCTATGGTCCTAAAATACCGCAAACACCATTATCATTTCCGTTTGCTCATCACACCTTGCCTTTAACCAGTACTACAAAATCATACCTCGAATGGATTAAATTACCATATTTCAGATTACCTGGATTTGGATCTGTTAAAAACAATGATATTGTGGTGTTTAATTACCCTGATGGAGATTCAGTATTGCTGAATATGCAGGATATGAGTTACTATAATTACAAACGTTATGTTGAATTTTATAAGAAACAAGAAGATCAAAAGTATAGCATAAAAAACAATGATGCTTACTACAAAAGTTTTGCAAATGAACATGTTTCTAATCCAAACAATCCAAATATTTTTTCTGGTAGTCCTTTAGGTAAAATTGCTGCAAGGCCGGTGGATAAAAGAGATCACTATGTGAAGCGCTGTGTAGCTATTGCAGGCGACGTGCTTGAGATTAAAGATGGTGAAATATACATTACCGGGCAAAAGCAGGAAATGCCGGTTAATGCTCAGCATAACTATCTTGTAAAGTGTTCTTCCAGAGTATTTGGAGACTATGCAAAGTTAGAGAATGGAAGACCATCCTTGAGTAACCTTGCTTTGCTTGATAAATATGATATTTATGCAACTGAAGTTATGGTAGCTGCTGAAGCTAAAGATTCAATTGTATATCGATTAAACATGCCAAGGCACGTTGCCGAAGAAATTAGGAAATTGCCTAACGTGGTTTCTGTTACACGAGAAATTGAAAAAAAGAATGAATATGAATTCTCTATATTTCCTCACAGCGAGGCTTACCCTTGGAATAATGATAATTACGGCCCTTTGCTGATCCCTAAAAAAGGGCAAACAGTAAAAATTCATGCTGCTAATTTGTGTATATACCAAAAAATTATGGATACGTATGATGATGGAATACATAATGTAACAACCAAAGGCAACCAGGTTTTTTACGACGATAAACCAATTACAAATTACACATTTAAACAGGATTATTATTTTATGATGGGTGATAATCGACATAATAGCGCCGATAGCAGAAGCTGGGGATTTGTGCCATTTGATCACATTGTTGGATCACCATTTTTTATATGGTTGAGTGTTAAATATCAAGATAATAATCCGGTTAGTGGAGCTTCTTTTACAAAAAGTTTATTTAAAAATAGTAAAGAAGGTAAATACCGTTGGGAACGTTTTCTATGCTACGTAGATGATGGAAACTTACATTCTATTAAAATTCCATTTTTGTTGTTTGTAGCAGCAATTTGGGGCTTAAACAAATGGTATACCCGTCGTAAATTGAAGCAGGTTAAATACTAAAAATAGAAATTGCAGAGAAAAAAACTTAATAGTGTATTTCAATTTTTAAAGCAGTTAAAATGGTTTGTTGGCGCTACAATAGCTGTTTTAACTATCCTACTACTTAAAATTTTCGCTTTTGATTTGGTTAAGGTTAATGCTAATGACATGCAACCTAATTATTATTATGGTGATGTTTTATTGATAAATAAATTCGCAACAACATTTAAACACGGAGATTGTGCTTGGTTTAAAGTTCCTTTAACTGATAGTAATACTATGTCGGTAAATTGTATGCAGCGAATACTTGGGTTACCCGGAGATACTTTTTTTATTAACGAAAAGAAGATTTTTATCAATGGTATTTTAACGGAAGATAGTGTGCCAATTAAAAAGAATTATATTTTAAAGACTAAAAAGGTTGAGTTGGATAGTGCTATATTTTTAGCTTTGAAAATTTGGGAGTATCAAAAAATTTCTGATTTTTACGACTATGGCTTAAGTTTGGAGGGTTGGCAAGTTGATTCTATTAAACAAAAATCATGGTTTGAAAAATTAGAAGAAAAGGTGGAGAAAAGATATAACTACGACGAGGCATGCTATCCATATTCCGATTACTTTTTATGGAATATGGATAATTATGGCCCAGTATATATACCAAAAAAGAACGATAGTATAGCCCTTAACGATTCTAATTTAGTTTTGTACAGAACAGTAATTGAACAACATGAAAAAAACAAATTAGAACAAAGAAATGACAGTGTGTTTATTAACGATGCTTTTAAAACCTATTACACATTTAAGCAAAATTACTATTTTACTATTTCCGATAATCGCGATAATTCAGCAGATAGCAGGCAATGGGGTTTTTTGCCAAAAAGTTTTTTAATTGGTAGAGTTATTAAATTAGTTAAAAAAGCAAATTAGTATGCAAGTGATATTAGGCACGGCTTATTGGCCCAATTTAACCTACTTCAATTGTTTATTGAATCATGATTGCGTAATAGATAAAGGGGAACATTACACTAAACAAACCTACAAAAACAGAACAACAATTTTAACTGCTAACGGAACGCAAAACCTGATTATTCCGGTTCAGAAGTTTGGCAACCACACACCAGTTCATCAGATTAAATTATGCTATAAAGAAAAATGGAACATTAATCATTATCGTAGTATTTACAGTGCTTATAAGAACTCACCATATTTTGATTATTTTGAAAATGAACTAAAATTGGTTTATGATTATAAGCCTGAATTTTTACATGAGTTTAATGATTTTCAAATCAAAACAGTGTTTTCAATTTTAAAACTTAAAAAAGAGTTAACTGCCAGCGAGCAATATCTGGAGAAAAGCGATTTAATGCTTGATCTGCGTGATGCAATTCATCCTAAGCATGATGGTAAAGTAAAAGAGTTGTCCGCTTTTGATGTCTCAAAAACGTATTACCAAACATTTCAACCTACAGGTAAGTTTGAACCCAACCTAAGCATACTGGATTTACTTTTTAATTGTGGTTTAGAAACTAAAGCCTATTTCGTTAATTCGTGATAAGTACGTTGTTTTTTTACAAAGTAACGCCAAACAACATTGCCTTTAAATAATGTTTTATCAGTAGTTGCATTTTTTTGTCTAGGTTGTAATCTACGTTCTTTTAAAAGTCTTGGTATCCAACTATAAAACACAAAATGAGCTTTAAGAACCTGCCAAACAAGCGAAGGATAGCCTTCTATTAAAAATTTTAATGCGGCAATACCATCCAAAAATAATCTGAATTTGATAATAAAAAACACAAATTTTGATGGATGATTTTTAAGTATCGTGCTTAAATTATTGCGGAAGTTTAGGTATGTTTTTTTAGGATTAGCTTTATTTAATGTTCCACCACCTAAGTGATAAACCGTGCTTTTGGGCTCGTACATTATTTTGTAGCCATGGTTCTTAATTCTCCAACATAAGTCAATCTCTTCCATGTGCGCAAAATAATCTACATCAAAACCGCCAACTTTTTTAAAAATGTCTGATTTTATAAACAAGCAAGCACCACTTGCCCAAAAAATTTCTTCTGTAGTATTGTATTGGTTTTTATCTTCCTCAATAGTTTCAAATAAACGACCTTTACAAAAAGGATATCCGTAATAATCAATAAATCCGCCTGCAGCTCCCGCATATTCAAATTTAGTGCGTTGATTTAAATCTAATAATTTAGGTTGGCAAACAGCAACCTGCTCTTTGTTTTTAAATAATTCAATTGGTGCTATTAACCAGCCACTGGTAACTTCAATGTCGCTGTTTATTAATACCCAGTATGGTTCATTTAATTGTTTTAAGCCAAAATTATAACCACCTGTATAACCTAAATTCTTTTCACTTCTGATTATGGATACCTTGGCTATTGATTTTAAATACTCGTAAGATCCATCAGTACTTCCGTTATCAATAACATAAACAGCAGCATCCTCGCTATGTTCAAGAACATTGGGGAGAAATTGTTTTAAAAAATGGATGCCGTTGTAGTTTAAAATAACGACTGCAATCTGGGATGGTTGAGTCATTTTAATTAACGGGGATTAGAGTATATGTCATCAAAATGATTGCTTTCTGTGCCGCCCGGTGTTGTGTTATCAGGGTTGGCAATGCCATTATTGTTTCTTCTTGTTAATTCGAATTTCCATCTGTCATTGAAAATTTCGCCTCTAACATCGCTATGAACCAGATTGTAACAATCGTCAGCTAGTTGTTTATTGACGAATACAAATTTTTTATTACTGAAAAATGCGCCTGTTGCCCTATCGTTTATGCGGTAGTATTGCCAAATTTCATATGGAAAGGTGTTTTGCTCTGCAAATTGCTGCGAACGTTGATTAGGAGCGCCATATTGCAAATAAACTCTTCCGCGCTCGGTATAATAACCGGGTTGTTTTCCGCATTTAAAAAGTTTCATTACACTTTGCACATCTCGGTAATAATTGCTCCACAATTTTAAAGGATTGGCTGTATCGGCGGCGTAGCGTTCCCAGAAATCAATGATGTACTTTTTCATCAATTCTTTATCCTTACTGTTAGCAGTTGTTATAACACGTTCTTTATCTAAATTATTTGCTATTGGCCATAAGCATTCAGTAAACATTTTTAATGTGTCACCATTTTCACAACTTCCAAAAAAATCTACAATTGTTTTTTTATTCTGCAATTCGTAAGCAGCTACAACATCAGCTTTTTTATTTAATCGTGTAAAAAATAATTTTTGTTGGGCTTGAATCTTATTCGTTTCATCCCGTACTTCTAAAACCAAGTTGTAATTTCCAGATTTTAAGTTGCTTATATCTAGCTTGGTTAAAACTGGGTTAACTGGAGAAGTAACTTGTTTTTTAAACCCGCCAAAGCCTTCTATTTTCTGATAATTAAAATTGTTTTCGATAAAATACGTAACAATAAAGTTTTTGTTCATTCCTAATATTGAATCGGTTTTGTATATCTCTGCGTAGAATGAAATACTACTTTGTGTTTCAGGAAAATAATTAATGGAATAGGGTATTAGATCATATCCGGACTTAGTTAATATCGAGTTTTGAGTTGCTTTTTTGTAAGAGTCTACTAATTGAATACCACTCATATTGATTTGTTGTGGTTGGTAGCGGATGCTAACCTGTTCAACAATAGAAGTGATTTTAGACGTTGGTATGTTTAAGTCCTTAATTTCAGTTACAACCTTGTAATTCCCATTTGAAAGGTTATAACGTTGATAGTCTATAAAGTTGGGTTGCTTTAAAGTGTCACTAAACACGGGTCCTTTGAGAGCGTATTTATTGGCTTTAATTAGATTGGTGTCCTTATAAATAGTTTGCGTTATTTGAACTGCCTGTTGATAGCCATTACTTGTTTTAGTTGATGTGAGACTTTTACCAATAAATGTGATATTACAATCTAAGTATGGCTGGTTGTTTGGCGTATTAAAATTTGTAGATGTGTAATAAGCAACTAGTTGAGAATTTGCGACATTCAGCATTAAACAGAATGCAGCCGTAAGTATGTGATTTAGCCGCTTATGCATGGTATAATCCATAAAATTATAAATAATTTTATTAAAAAAAGTTGTTTGAACTATAAAAAATACTAATTTTGCCCCCGGAGAAATGGCAGAGTGGTCGAATGCGGCAGTCTTGAAAACTGTTGACTGTAACAGGTCCGGGGGTTCGAATCCCTCTTTCTCCGCCAAAAGCCTTCAATTGAAGGCTTTTATTTTTTATAAGAATTCCTAAATATTAGGAGACTTGTCCGAGTGGTTGAAGGAGCAAGCCTGGAAAGTTTGTATACGGGTAACCGTATCGAGGGTTCGAATCCCTCAGTCTCCGCTGAATAAATCAATTTATGTCCCGCTCTGGCGGGACTTTTTGTTTTCTGAAAAGGCATGAAAGCTTGCTTTCAATGGCTTAGAAGAAAATAAAAAATAGCGAAGACAATGATTTGATTTTGACTTCCGGTGAACCTAGGATCATGCAAATAACCCCTCAGTCTCCGCTGATAAGTATAAAATGGGCGCTACAGGCGCTTTTTTAGTTTATGAACCATCAAAAATTAAGATTTCTATAAGTGAAGGTAGAGAAAAATTCAACATTCTTGTTATGATTAATAATTAATCGTTATATTGCGATATAATTATTTAATAAAATGGGATCAACAAAAACAGAGGAATTTACAGTTAAGGATAATAAAATTGCCAAGTATGCCAAAGCATTAGCACATCCTGCCCGAGTAGCAATTCTTCAATTGTTAATAAAAAAACAAACGTGTATCTGTGGAGATATTGTTGATGAATTACCCTTGTCGCAAAGTACCGTTTCCCAACATTTAAAAGAGTTAAAAGATGCTGGATTAATAAAAGGAGATATTGATGGTGCAAAGGTTTGTTATTGTATTGATGAAAGAGAATGGGAGGCAGCAGGTAATTACCTTAATACATTATTTTTTTCTTATACGGCAAAGAATAAATGTTGCTAAAGCTAAAATATAAAAATCGGTATATTACGATTAATAAATAAAAACAGAAGTTATGAAATTATCAGAATTTAAAGCAAGGCTAAATGGCGTTTCACAGTTAAACTTCATTTTACCAGATGGGAATAAAGTACCTGAACATTTCCATGTTAAAGAAGTTGGTCAGGTAACTAAGCATTTTATCGACTGTGGAGGAACTGTAAGAAATGAAAAAGTTGTAAATTTTCAATTATGGGAGGCAAATGATTATGACCACAGATTAGCACCTGAAAAGCTAAAAAGTATTATCGCCTTGAGTGAAAATAAGCTTGGACTAGAAGATGCGGAAATTGAAGTAGAATATCAGAGCGATACTATTGGAAAGTATGGCATCGAATTCAATGGTAAAGATTTTGACCTTGTAAGCAAGTTTACAAACTGTTTAGCTAGTGATAAGTGCGGAATCCCTGAAGAGAAATTAAAAGTTAGTTTAAGTGAGTTACAATCAAAAAAGCAAGGTTGCTGTACACCCGGATCAGGCTGCTGTTAAAAGTATGATAAATTCAATCAAACAATACTGTGATAAACTAGTAACGGAATTTCAAGCGATTCCGCAAGGGAGAAAAGATATTTTAAATAAAATTTCTCAATACATAATTCAAAAACAAAAAGATAACAAGAAGATAAATTTGGTGTATATCTGCACGCACAATTCGCGCAGAAGTCATTTTGGTCAGGTATGGGCGCTTGTTGCTTCCTATTACTATGACATTCCGAATGTCAATACTTTTTCAGGAGGAACGGAAGCAACAGCCTTTAATGTTAATGCCATTAATGCCCTAAAAAGAGTTGGTTTTATAATCAAACCAATGAACATTGAAAAGAATACAATCTTTCAGGTATTCCATGATGAAAATCAAACTCCAAGTATTTGTTTCTCGAAAACTTATGATGATTCTAAAAACCCTCAAAAGGAATTTGCTGCAATAATGACTTGTGGTGATGCTGAAGAGAACTGCCCGTTTATACCTGGAGCGGAATTGAGAATCGCTACGACGTACGATGATCCTAAAGCATTTGATAATACGCTTCTGCAAGATGAAAAATATGACGAGCGTTGTAAACAAATTGCTTTAGAAACTTTATATGTGTTTTCAAAGATTGCTTAAACCATGCTAAATAGAATTTTGATATTTAGCATGGTTCTAATTTCTCAAATTGATGGAGTTTCGCAGAGCATCAATGTTGCTGGTCTTTTTCCGACAATTGACCACTCTGGAAAGTTAAACGATAAGTTTGTATATAGCTTATATTATTTTGGTGCTTTCCCTTTAATAAATCTTGACAAGCCTGATCTATCAAAGGGTGGTTATTTCCATTTGTTTTATGCTGAACAGGCTATCAGCTTTTCTCCTAATAGTAAATTTTCACTTACAGGTAGTTATGTTTATCAAAGAGATAATGCAGTTTATGATAATTACATTAATGAGAATCGCTTATACATTCAAGGCAAATACAAACATTCAGTTGGTAAACTAAATTTAACTCATAAGTTAAGATTTGATGGTCGCTTTATTCAAAACCGAATTACAAATGAAACACCATTCACGCATCGCGTAAGATATTTATTGGGGTTTGATGCACCAATTAAGGAGAAGTCATATTTTACAGCTTATGAAGAGGCCTTCTTTAATACTTATTCAAATGCGGGAAAAGTTTATGGAGAAAATTGGGCTTATGCTGCCTATGGTAGAAAGCTAAATGAAAAGAACAAGATTGAAGCTGGAGTACTTTATGTAACATGGAATATCGGAAAGAACAATTGGTTTAATCAATATTATTTTCAGGTGACATGGATTAATCACTTAGATTTTACAAAGAATAACAAAAAGGAATGAGAAAATATTTAGCGGAAGTAATAGGGACATTTGCTCTCATATTTTGTGGCACCGGAGCAATTGTAATTAATCAGGAAACTGGTGGCGTTATAACTCACGCTGGTATTGCTGCAACATTCGGGTTAATTGTTGCAGCTATGATTTACACAGTTGGTGATATTTCAGGCGCGCATTTGAATCCTGCCGTCACAATTGCATTTTGCGTGGCAAAAGCTTTTCCTGTAAAAGAGATCATCCCCTATCTTCTTAGTCAGGGAGTGGGTGCTTTTCTTGCAAGTATTGCTTTAAAGTTTCTATTTCCTAATAATCAATTTCTTGGTTCAACCATACCTGCAGGTTCAGAAATGCAGTCATTTATTTTAGAGCTAATTCTAACTTTTATTTTGATGTTTACAATTCTCAATGTTGCAAAAGGAAGTAAAGAACAGGGAATGTTTGCTGGTCTTGCAATTGGTTCAGTGGTATTATTGGAAGCTATGTTCGCAGGCCCAATTTGTGGTGCATCCATGAATCCAATACGCTCTTTAAGTCCTGCAGTGATTTCGGGGCACATGGAGCATTTATGGGTTTATTTATCTGCTCCAACTTTGGGGGCTATTATTGCTGTATTAGTTTGGAATATTTTAAAACAAAAAGAAAACGTTTGATATGAAATCAAAGAAAACAATATGGACAACAATTACAGGGGGATTAGCTTCGGCAGCCCCTATTTTATTTTCAGCTTGTAAAGGAGGAGCTTGTGTTGGTTTATGTGTAAGCCCTGTGGCTTCAATTTTCGGAATCTCATCGGCTACCATTGCAGCTTCTCCAATCGTAAGTGCCATAGAACCTTTGCTAATTGCTATTAGTGCTGTTTCATTCACATCGTCTTACTATTCTTTATATGTGCTTCCAAAATATAGCAGCAATAGCTGTGGAACAGGAATTGAATGTGGTTGCGTTCCTAATGAAAGGGAAGTAAAAAAAATCAAAATATCGAAAATAGTATTTTGGCTTGGTTTGGTTTTGAGCATTGGTTTTCTTTCTTATTTTGAGTATCAAAAATATCAATCATCAACCTTACAAACTGAATGCACCACAGCAGAATGCGCGCCTGGACAATGTTCAAGTGATACTGAAGAAACAACCGAACACGCTTGCGGTGAAACATGCGATTCAACTTCATGTAAATAAGAATTCACTAAATAATGGGGTGAATTATATTAATTATTTAGTCAACTTAAACATTGATTTATTTATGTATGTTTCATTTTGAGATAAGATACTCACTTATTTTACCTAATTTATTGATAAACAGGCTCAAAACGCAAATCTTCTTGCCGCTGAATAAATCAAATCATGTCCTGCTTTGACGGGTCTTTTTGTTTTCTGAAAATATTCGATAAAATGCCTTTAATGGCTTGAAAGTAAAAATTCAGGCGATCGAACGTTTGATTTTAACTTCTGTGAACTTACAGTCATCAAATAATACCACACTCTCCTCTGATTCAGTTAATAGTAAGCTTTTAACACGTATTCTAATTCACAACAAATATATGTTTGCTATAGAATGCATAAGGCTGAAAAGTTAGTAGAATCGTTTTGTTTTACCATTAACACAACAAACTTGTCAATACGAATTGTTTTTGGATATTAATTATTGTAGTAATTTAAATAACTGGTAGTCTTCATAACATATATTTATTTGTATGGCACAAATAAAAGGCTTATTTTAGCCGTCTAACTATTTTTTAAGCAATGGAACAAATACAAACGCAAAAAGGACATCCAAAGGGGTTATATTTCTTGTTTTTTACTGAAATGTGGGAACGTTTCAGTTATTATGGAATGAGAGCAATCTTCATTTTGTTCATGACAAAAGTTTTAATGATGCAAGACAAAGAGGCTTCTGAAATTTATGGTAGTTATACAGGCTTAGTGTATTTAACTCCGCTTTTAGGAGGGTATTTATGCGATAAATTTTTAGGTAACAGAAGAAGTATTATCATTGGAGGTATCCTCATGGCTATTGGTCAGTTTTGCATGTTCTTAAGTGCGAGTATTGGTGCCGAGGGCGGTGTAAGCATAATGTGGGCAGGATTAACAGCCTTGATTATCGGAAACGGTTTTTTCAAACCAAACATTTCTACAATGGTTGGTCAGTTATATCCTGCGGGCGACAGAAGAATTGACAGTGCATTTACCATTTTTTACATGGGTATCAATTTAGGTGCCTTTTTCTCACCGTTAATCTGTGGTTCTATGGATTTCAAATGGGGATTCTTAGCAGCTTGTTTAGGAATGGTAGCAAGCTTGGTAAGCTTTATACTTTTCCAAAAGAAATATTTAATATCTGAAGAAGGAAAAGAAGTTGGTTTACCGGTTAAAAAACTGGATATGACAAGCATCTTAATGATTATCGGTTCTATCGGGATTGTATTCTTTATGTTAAACTTCAAACAAATGTTTAAGAGCGAAGTTGACATAATCAGTTACTTCATTTATGGGGCTATGATTATTATGCCATTAATTATCTTAACTGATAAAAGTCTCACCAAGGTAGAAAGAAACAGAATCATTGTGATTTTCATTCTAGCATTCTTTGTGATCTTCTTCTGGGGAGCGTTTGAACAAGCTGGAGCTTCACTAACCTTGTTTGCTGATCGTCAAACCGAGAGAACCATCTTTGGTTGGGAAATGCCTGCATCTTATTTCCAATCTGTAAATCCACTTGCTGTTATTATTCTGGCTCCTGTTTTTTCAATTATCTGGGGTTATTTGTACAGCAAGAAACTAGAACCGTCTTCACCAAAGAAAATGGCTTTAGGTTTAACTTTAGTTTCATTAGGATATATCATCATCGCAATTGCTGTAAAAGGTTTAGCTCCGGACGCAAAAGTGAGCATGATGTGGTTACTTTCTCTTTACGTGATTCACTCAATGGGCGAATTATGTTTATCACCAATCGGTTTATCCATGGTGTCTAAATTAGCGCCATTACGTTTATCATCTTTAATGATGGGAACTTGGTTCTTAGCGAATGCAGCCGCTAATAAATTTGCCGGAACCTTAAGCGCATTAATTCCGCCAACCTTAGAACCGGGAGCACCTGCTCCAACTGAATTCCCTTCTTTCTTCGGGTTTCAAATTACCAACCTTTATGAATTCTTTATGTTATTTATTGTGATGACTGGTGTTGCGGCAGGTATATTATTTGTTTTAAGTTCTTGGCTTGAAAAAATGATGAAAGAGAAACATCAGGAAACTGTTGATATTAATAGAGGATAATTCATTTATTAATTAATACCTTCAAACCTACAGGCTCGCTTGTAGGTTTTTTATTTATTAGAAATGGAAAAAGAAATAACTCTCGAAGAAATCCAAAATTTTAAAAGCAAATACCCCAAGCAATTGTGGTATTTATTTTTTAGTGAAATGTGGGAACGTTTTTCCTACTATGGCATGCGTGGCATGTTAGCCTTTTTTATGGTAAACCAATTAGGTTTAAATGAAACGGAGGCTGGTTTGCAATATGGCGCTTCACAGGCTTTTGTATATGCTTTTACCTTTATTGGAGGCTTACTTGCAGATAAGATATTAGGAAAGCGTAAATCTTTGTTTTGGGGTGGCATTCTAATGATTGTTGGTAGTATCATATTAGCAATCGATCCAAAAACTTATTTTTTTCTTGGAATTGCATTCAATATAGTTGGTACCGGTTTTTTTAAGCCTAATATTTCATCAATTGTAGGACAGCTTTATAAAGAAGGAGATGACAGGGCTGATGCAGGTTTCTCTTTATTTTACGCAGGAGTTAATCTTGGAGCTTTTTTTGGTGGATTGTTTTGCATTAATATAGGAAAACGTGAAATGTTTTCCAGTATCGTGCCTGTTGGTTTAGAGTGGAATGTAGCTTTTGGTTTAGCATCTGTGGTTATGTGTATTAGTCTTCTAACGTTTACAAGAACGCAACATACTTTAGGTACTATTGGTATAAGTCCTTTGGATCATTTACCTAAACGAAATAAATTAATTAAGGAAATTATAACCTATGCCGGTTCATTATTAATACTGCCAATTATAATTACCATGGTTTCTAATACCGAGTATACTGATTTGTTTATGTACATAGTGGGTCCTGCATCCATCATTTATGTGATTTACGAAATGAAAAATTTTACAGCTGCTGAAAATAAAAAATTGATGGCTGCATTATTGTTCATGCTTTTTTCAATTTTCTTTTGGGCCTTTTTTGAGCAGAGTGGGGGATCTTTAAGCTTTTTCGCTGCAAATAACCTTGATAATAAATTATTAGGTTTAGAAAATGACCCAAATGGGGTTAACAATTCAGCTAATTCTTTATTCGTAATAATTTTTGCTTCCTTATTAGGTTTGTTTTGGCTTTGGTTGGCTAAACGAAAAAAGGAACCAAACACCATTGTTAAGTTTGGATTAGGTTTCTTATTTGTGGCTATTGGTTTTTACGTGTTTTACACCTGCCAATTTTTTGCATCTCCTGATGGTAAAACCTCATTAAACTTGTTTACGTTTGGATGGTTTATTATCACCTTTGGCGAGTTATGTTTGTCGCCAATTGGCATGAGTGTTATGACCAAATTATCTCCACAAAAATTACAAGCCGTAATTATGGGCATGTGGTTTTTGGCAAGTGCCTACGGGCAATATTTTGCAGGTTTATTAGGTGCTAACATTGCAGAGGCCTCTGAACATTCAACAAATTACGAAAAGTTAATAGTGTATGCAGATGGGTATAAACAATTGGCTATTTATGCTCTAATAATTGGTGTAATTATGATTTTGGTTTCACCATTGATTAAAAAATTAATGGGTGATGTGAAATAGATTAGACCGAACGTAAAGTAATATTTATATCCCGCCTAAAGCAATACTAAGAATTATCCAAGCAGCAATACCAGAAACGCTGCCAACACCATAAGCAATCCAGTTTTTGCGTCGTTTAATTTTATACGCCTCTTGCTTATAACCTAATTTATAGCGATAATCTTTTTTTTCAGGTGTTGGAATTCCTAAATTTTCATCAGCAGGTTCGTTATTATTGATCGCAATTGCAGGAATTAATCCACAAATTGGTCCACAAAAAAACGAGGTAACACCTGTTCCAATAGCTCCTCCATTGTGAGTATAGTATCTACGGGCATCTATTTTTCCTTTTAATTCTGATTGTTCATCACCGTAATTCTCCACTTGAGGCGAACCTTGTGTATTTGGTGTGTTGTTAATGATAATTGGCTGAGTAGAAGTGTTATTGTTAGAAAAACTTGAAGAGCTTAGCTCAAATTGTTCCTTAAGACCATTTGCAAAAACCACATACTCAACTTCAGATTTATTAATAGAGTAATTTGGTCCTTCCAAATTATCAAAACGCTTGTATTTTAACTGCGTTGGCGTAATTTCACTTAGTTTCACAACTACTTTAGAGGAATTCCTTAAAAATAACGTGTCTTGCGCTTTTGAATGGATTCCTGTAAAACTAATCATCAAAATTAAGATTAGTATAGTTGTATTATATTTCATTGGTAAAAGGTGTAAGTTTTTACTTTCGGATTTGAATGAACCAAAATCTATTATTTCTTTAAAGTAAATTTAGTAAAAAAAATCATCGGTTAAACGACAATCTTTTTCCAAATTGACTTTCATCGAACGTTCCGTTGTTGAAAACCAAATGGCCGTTAACGAATGTTTTTTCAATACTGCTTTTAAAAGTATGCCCTTCAAATGGACTCCAACCGCATTTGTACAAAAGAGTTTCTTTAGTAACAAGGTTAGATTTCTTTAAATTAACCAAAACCAAGTCAGCATGATATCCTTCTCTGATGTAACCACGTTTATCTAAATCAAACATGTCCGCCACATTATGACTCATCGTTTTAACAATATGTGTTAATGTTATTTTACCTTGATGGTAAAAATCCAACATAGCTAAAATACTATGTTGCACCAAAGGGCCTCCACTCGGCGCATTTAAGTACTTTTCATTTTTTTCCGCTAAAGTATGAGGTGCATGGTCGGTTGCAACTACGTCAATTGTCCCGTTAAGCACTGCTTCAAAAACTTTTTCTCTGTCATGAGCAGTTTTAACAGCCGGATTCCATTTGATGAAATTTCCTTTTGATTGATAGTCCTCATCACAAAACCATAGGTGATGAATACAGGCTTCGGCAGTTATTCGCTTGTCTTTTAACGGAATTGAATTGGTAAATAAACTGAGTTCTTTAGCAGTTGATATATGCAAGATGTGTAAACGTGTATTGTGCTTTTTAGCCAGTTCAACCGCAAATCTAGAGGAATTGTAACAGGCTTCTTCGTTTCGAATGATTGGATGAAAATAGGCAGGTATATCCTCACCATATTCTTCAATGATGCGCTTTTGATTATTTTTTACTAATGGGTCATCTTCACAATGTGTTGTAATGATGACATTCGTTTTTGAGAAAATATTTTCAAGGGCTTTAGGGTCGTCTACCAGCATATCACCGGTACTGGAACCCATAAATATTTTAATCCCGCAAACAGTTTTGTAATCAATAGAAAGTAAATCATCTATATTAGTATTGGTTGTGCCCATATAAAATGAATAGTTGGCTAAGGAGCATTGTGCGGCCCTGCTGTATTTTTGTTCTAATAGTTCTTTTGTAACTGCACTTGGTTTGGTATTTGGCATTTCCATGTAGCTAGTAATACCACCTGCAACAGCCGCTTTAGCTTCGGTATAAATTTCGCCTTTATGCGTTAAACCCGGTTCACGAAAATGAACTTGATCATCAATTGCACCAGGCAGTAAGTGTAATCCTTCTGCATTTATTTCTGTTACATTTTTATCAGTCTCAATGTTTCTTTCTATTTTACTAATAATACCATTTTCAATTAGTACATCTAGTTGTGTTATTTCGCCTTCGTTTACAACGGTGGCATTTTTAATCAGGTAGTTCATTTAAAAAAGTAGTTAGTTGTTGGTAAATATAATCTAATTCTTTGCTGCTAATACAGTATGGAGGTAATACATAAATAATATTACCCAGTGGTCTTAAAATGATGCCGTTATTAATAAACCATTCATTTATGGTTGAATTTAACGAATTAAGATAATGCGTTTCTTCGCTCGTTTTAATTTCAAGTGCTAAAATGGTACCAAGTTGACGGATTGTTTGAAGTTTAGGATGATTTAGATTTTCCTTTAAAAATAGTTTGTGTTTTATCGCTATTAAATCTATCTGGTTCCAGGTGGTATCCTTTTCCATTAAGTCTAAACTTGCTAAGGCCGCTGCACATGCAGTGGCATTTGCAGTGTAACTGTGCCCATGAAAAAAGGTTTTGGTTTTGTCTTCACTTAAATAGGCATCATAAATAAACTTCGCACAACTGGTTACTCCTAAAGGCATGTAGCCCCCAGTTAATCCTTTGCTTAAGCAAATAATATCTGCCTTATTTTTTAAATAATCATTAGCGAAAAATTTGCCTGTACGACCAAATCCTGTAAAAACTTCGTCAGCTATAGTAATTACGTTATACTTGTTGCAAAGTAAGATTAATTCATCTAATAATTCAGCTTCATACATTAACATACCAGAAGCACCTTGAACCAATGGTTCAAAAATAAAACCGGCAATGTTATGGTTTATAAACCAATGCTTAAGCACTTCTTTCAACTGATCAATATTATCCTTTGTTGGCAATGGTATGTGCGAAACATTAAATAATAAATTTTCAAAAGCATTGTTAAACACGTTACGAGCACCAACACTCATACCCCCAAATGTGTCGCCATGATAAGCGTTTTCGAAAGCAATAAATGTTGTGTTTGGTAAATTTTGATTGTGCCAGTATTGCAAGGTCATTTTAATTGCAACTTCAACAGCAGTACTGCCATTATCTGAATAAAATATTTTTGACTGGTTACCGGGTAGGTGTTTCAATAGTCTCTCCGCTAAATTAACAGCTTTGGGATGCGTAAAATCTGAAAAAATGCAATGTTCTAAGGTGAACAACTGTTCACTAACTTTTTGAGAAATGTAAGGATTACAATGTCCATGTAAATTAACCCACCAACTGCTTATGGCATCTATGTATTTTTGATCTTTCTCGTCAATCAAATAAACGCCTTCTCCCTTAACAAGATTAATAGGCAATTTAGCATTCATTTGATGCGTAAAGGGGTGCCAAATCAATTCCTTGTCTTTTTGAGCAAGATTCACACCCTAAAATTACATAATTGATTAAAAATAAAGATGAAAATAATTGATTTCTTTGAAATAATTTACGGAATTAATCTTCCAATAAAACGGATACATTTACATGCTTGGCAAGTTCAGCAATAACTTCCTTATTAATATTTTCCAGCTCTAGTATTTCCGCAATAACAGGTATTTCTGCATGATTGAGTATGGCGGATTTAACCAACTTATCAAAATTACCAATCAAAACCAAGCCCTTTAAATTGTAGTTGTTGGAGATTAAATAATCTATGCTAAGCAAGGCATGGTTAATACAACCAAGATAATTTCGAATCACTAAAATAACATCACAATCAAACAGGTTTACTAAATCTATCACAAAATTATTTGAGTTAATGGGTACCAGCAAGCCTCCTGCACCTTCTATTACCATGTGGTTAGAACTGTCGGGTAATATCAAATTGGTTAACTGTATTGTTTGATTTTCTAAAGATGCAGCTAAGTGTGGTGAGGCAGGCTCCTTAAAAGCATATATTTCGTCGTGAATTTTACTTTTTTCGTTAGTAATTAATTCTGAAATGGTATCTTTATCACTACTTTCAATGGTGCCTGTTTGTATAGGTTTCCAGTAATCTGCTTGTAAAGCTTCTGTTATAACAGCCGATGTAACTGTTTTTCCTACATTGGTTCCGATTCCCGTAACAAATAATGTCTTCATAAGTCAGATACAAAAGATAAATTATTCAATAACTAATTTTTTAGTTGTTGTTGAATTTACTTTAACATAATACATTCCTTTTGCAAGGTTCGTTAAAGATAATGTTTGAATAGTGTCAGGCTTATTGAAAAGCTTTCTTTGAACTAATTTGCCATCCAGGCTGCAAATCTCAATTTGCTCAATTGTGTTAGTTGAATTAATAGTTAACAAATCTTTTGCAGGGTTCGGCATTAATTGAAAACTAGTGATCGTAGCATGTTCCTTAATTCCAACGGAGCTTGGGATAGCATTCACATAAATATCATCAATAAACAAATTGTTACCCGGGGCATTCGCATCAGGTGTAAACTCAAATTTAAAGTAAATGCCTTGGTCAGCATATGAACTTACATCAATGCTAACAGTTTGCCATTCCTGCGGAAATGGATTTAAAAATGCGCCGTTATATGTAGTCCCTGTTGTGTTTAATACATTACCAGTTTTATTAAAAATTATATTCCAAGTCGCGCCACAATTAGGACTAACGAAAACCCTTAAACGGTCGTTATTTGTGGATTGAATTTGAGCATACGCATATTTAAATTCAAATGCAGCAGGAGATTGGTTATTAAAGTAGTAAGATGGTGTAAACAGATTAATCACCCCACCCGGACTATCAAAGTAATTATTTACCCAAGCACAGTTAGTTCCCGTAGCTGCTGTATTTGTATATGTGTTGAAGGTGCCTCCGTATGGTGCGTTAGTAACAATCCAATTAGTATTTGGGAATACACCTGTTTCGAAACTTTGTGAGGTACCTACATTGGTACTCGTAAGTCCTGCCATAACTACTACATATGACTTGGTTATTGAATCTGCGCCAAATGAGTTATTTACCTTTAGTTTTACAGCAGCAATTCCTGAGTTTGTAAAGGTAAGCGTTCCATTGGTTGAAGTGGATGTGTTTGATGATAAATTGCTGCTCCAGTTCCAATTGGTAACTGTTGCGTTATAACTTTGATCAATAAAACTAAGCGAATTGCCAACACAGGTTACGGAATTAGTAGTTCTAAATTCAGCTATTGGGGCGCAGTTTAATGTTGGGTTGATAACTCCGGTTGCTATTAAATTTGAATTACCGGATAAATTGTTCCTGCCGGCAACTGAACTATTTAATGCAGTATGCATTCTGTTTTTTTGCCCGGTAGTAAACATATTTGTGCAATAAGAGTACTCCATAAAATTTTGAATATTTTCCGTAATGCCTGATGTGCAAACTATTGCGTTCGATAATGAGCAGCTTTGCCAGCCTTTTGTAATTGGTGTGTCTGCCACACCATCATCTCCGCAAGTTACACCCGGATTATTGTTGCTTCCCCAAACATGTTGAAGATTTAACCAATGTCCTGCTTCATGGGAGAGGGTGTGGGCTTTAAATATACTGCTTGTTCCGATTTTACCCACATAATCATGAAGCATCACAATCGCATCCATTGCGCCGCCAACTGTTCCAGGCAAAAAGGTGTAACCGGCAGCCCCATTCCCCATTGTTTTTACAACATATACATTCATGTACTTTTGCGGATTCCAGGTATATAAATAGTTAGAAGCGTTGGTTGACCAGTTAGCTAAACTTGTATAATGTCTGGTTATACCGTTTGTGCAATTGCCATTTTCATCTTTACTGGCTAAAACAAATTTTATTTCACAATCGGCTGCTGAGGCTGTAAATTGAGGAACAATGTTAGCTACATCTGCATTTAGTTTTTGAAAATCTTCATTTAAACAGATCATGGCACTGTTTATTTGCGCATCACTTATATTTTCTGAACCGCTTAAATGTAAAATATGAAATACCACCGGTATGGTATAGCTGGTTGCTGCTGATTTGTTTGAATTTGATTGATTTTCTACTGCCAGTTTCATTAAACTGTCAAAACGAAACTGCACATGTGGGTTAATTTGCTTTAAATAATCAAAAGCGCTGTTGTAACCACAGTGTAATTGAGCATTTAGAGTCATTGCCATGCAGGTAAATGCCAAATTCAAAAAATATTTCTTCATGTTCATGTATTAAAAACCTAAATTATGTATTTTAGTTTAATTAAATTTACCGCTGATATAATATTTTTTGAATGACAACTATTCAACAATTACACATAGGAATTCTTGGAGGTGGGCAGTTAGGACGAATGATGCTTCAGAATGCCATAAACCTCAATTTAAATATTTCCGTTTTAGATCCTGATAAAAATGCTCCATGTAAGCACTTGGTTAAAAAATTCACTTGCGGGAGTTTAACTGATTATGATACAGTATATCAGTTTGGAAAGGATAAAGATTTAATTACCATTGAAATAGAAAATGTAAATATTGAAGCACTTAAGGAACTTGAGAAAGAAGGAAAAAAGGTTTATCCTCAACCTGCCATCATTGAAATGATTCAAGATAAGGGTTTACAAAAGATGTTTTACCAGCGTAATGATATACCAAGCCCTGACTTTTTTTTGGTTGAAACAAAGGAACAAATAAGCAAATACGCTGATTATTTTCCATTCTTTCAGAAAATGCGTAAAGGCGGTTATGATGGTAAAGGTGTTGTTAAATTGAGTAACCCGCATTTTCTTGAAAAGGCATTTACAGTGCCTTCAGTTCTTGAACGTTTAGTTGATTTTGATAAAGAATTATCTGTAGTAGTTGCAAGAAATGAAGATGGTGAAATAAAATGTTTCCCGGTAGTTGAATGTGAATTTAATGCAGAAGCTAATTTGGTTGAATTTTTGTTTAGCCCTGCTGACATTAAAAAAACAATTGAAAAGCAGGCTATTCAAATAGCTATAACCATTGCCGAAAAATTAGAAATTGTTGGTTTATTGGCTGTTGAGTTATTCTTAACTAAAGACGGAAAAGTGTTGGTGAATGAAATTGCACCAAGGCCACACAATAGCGGACATCATACAATAGAAGCTAATGTAACTTCGCAATTTGAACAACATTTGCGTGCAATACTTAATTTGCCTCTTGGAGATACATCTATTATTAAACCGGGTGTAATGGTTAATCTGTTAGGTGATTTTGGTTATGAAGGAACAGCTATATATAGTGGGTTAGAGGACGTAATGAAATTTAGCGGTGTATATGTTCACTTGTATGGTAAAGAGAAAACAAAACCATTCAGAAAAATGGGACACGTTACCATTGTGGACTCAGATTTACTAAAGGCAAAGCAGAAGGCAAAAATTGTAAAAAACACTTTAAAAGTAATCGCTTAAAAATATGCCAACAGAAAAAAGAACATGTTTAGAATGTGGAGAACCTTTTAGCGGCAGGGTTGATAAGAAATTTTGCAGTGATCTTTGCCGAAATTCACACAACAATTCAATCAATAGTGATTCAACATCTTTTGTAAGAAATATCACCAATACTTTACGTAAAAATCGAAGAATTTTAGCTTCTAATTTAAAAGGTGAGACCTCTAAAATTACGGTTCAAAAATTAAAAGATTTAGGTTTTAATTTTAATTATTACACCAACATTAATACAACTAAAACTAATAATCAATATATTTTTTGCTACGAGTATGGCTACTTGCTTCTCGAAAATGAATGGGTTTTAATTGTGAAAAATAAAAAAGCAGAATAATCTTATTTCTTACCTTCCTATTCTACATAAAGGACAATTCCCTTTAAGTATTCACCTTCCGGAAAATTAGGCGTAACAGGATGATCAGGCGGTTGATTGAGGTAATGCAGCAGTTTAACATTTCGTTTTGCTTCCAGAGCCGCAGCTACAATTGTATTGTAGAATAAGTTTTTATCAACAACACCACTGCAACTAAATGTAAATAAAATGCCATTTGGTTTGATTAGTTTAAGTGCCATTGCATTCAGTCGTTTATAACCTATTACCGCATTATGTTTGGAAGATCTGTTTTTTGCAAAAGCAGGAGGGTCCAAAATAATTACATCGTATATATTAGCTTTGTCCTTCAAAAAATCAAAGGTGTCTTGCGCATAACATTTTTGATTGGTAATGGCGTTTAACTCTCCATTTTCTTCGCACAGCTTTATGGCTTTGGCACTTACATCTATGCTATGCACTTCAGTGGCAGTTTTTGCTGCATAAATGCTAAACCCGCCAGTATAGCAAAAAGTATTTAAAACCATCTTGTTTTTGCAATAATCTTGCAATAACAATCTATTTTCTCTCTGATCAATGAAAAAACCTGTTTTTTGACCATTAATAAAATCTATCTGAAACAGATGATTGTTTTCTTTTACAATGACTTTGTCTTTTAACGAACCAAACAAAAATTCATTTTTACATTGTCCTGCGAATTGTTTGGGCAAAGTTTCGCTGCTTTTATCGTATATACTTTTTATTTTACTGCCCAAAATGTTTAACAAAGCTTCTGTTATTAAAGCACGTTGCAAATAAATACCATAGGAATGTGCTTGTAAAACAATATGCCCATCATAGTAATCAAGAATAAGCCCAGACGCGCCGTCTCCTTCACCAAAAAATAATCTAAATACGTTAGTGCGATTGTTCAGGCAGTTAATGTGTTTACGGTATTCCCAGGCCTTTGTTATTTTCTTTATCCAAAAATCAACATTAATTTCTGTTTCTTCAAAAGAAAGCACTCTCAGCGCAATGCTACCGGTTGCATAGTATGCAACTGCTAAAAAATTAGAATTGGGTTCAGTAATTTTTACAACATCACCTTCTTTAATTTGATCCGGTAAAACTTTAATGGCACCACTAAAAACCCATGGATGCATGCGTTTAAGTGCAACTTCTTTTCCTTTATGTAATATAACTGCAGGGTAATTCATGTTATCAGGCCTTTAAAATAAGTATGGATTGGCTATGTTGTAACCAGGTGTTTTCGTCTTTTGCCAATTCTTTCCAGCTCTCAATGTTTAATAGAGTTAAATCAAATGATTTAAAAAAGTCTTCTGCTTTTTTATAGTTGTTAACAATGTTGATGTTTGCATTACCAAGTGTAAACGATTGTTTTAACTCCGGGTATTGCGTTAATAATCCGTTTTCATCAAATATGGTGACTTTAGAAGAACTGTTTGAAATTAATTTTTGCGCGTACACCATTAAAAAACTATCTGCTAAGGAGTAAATAGGAATTAGCACTTTGTTGGCATTTTCATATTTACGATCAATAAATATACCAACAGGAATTGTAACGTTCTTAAGGATGTTATTAGTGTGTTCATCAAAAGTGAAGTAATCGAAACTTAATTTACGATCCTTAATTGTTTCAATTACATTTTTAGGATTTAAAATTTTTGTTGTGACACCTAATATTTTACCCAATACAGAACCTTTAAAAAGTGACTTTCCGGCACCTATCAAAAGCAAGTCATAATTCGTACTGGTACTTGTTTCTAATATTTCCTTATCAATATCCAAGGCAGGTTTAAATATGGTGGTAATTTCCATTTCAAGTTTTGCAGCTGTTTTCTTTACAGGCAAAACACTTTCCTTTTCGTATTCAACCAAATTATATTTGTTTAATTCATTACTTGGTGAAATGTGTATGGTTGTTACTTCAGCTGTACTTAAGTTGTTTTTTATAAGTGAATGGGCCAGCCTAAGCATGGCCTTTCCTTTTAACGGATTACCATAAGAAATAAGAATTTTGTATAGTTCATTTGTATTTGTATTGATTTTACTTTGTTCTGTTGTTTGTTTTCTGAATAAAAATTCAATAAAATTTAGTGAAGGCCCTGTCATGAATGTCGTAACTAGCGCCATAATTACTAACATGGCAAAGATAGACGGCGTAAGTACGCCTAAATCATAACCAATGTTTAGCACAACTAATTCCATTAATCCTCTTGTGTTCATTAAAGCACCAATGGTTAAACTATCCTTCCAGTTTTGACCCACGAAGCGGGCTGCAATTGCACTTCCCCAAAATTTACCAACAACAGAAATGGTAACTATTACAAAGCAGACCTCCCATAAATGAATGTCGTTTAATAAACCTATTTGAGTTCTTAAACCTGTGTAAACAAAAAACAAGGGTAGCAAAAGAACCGATGATAAGTCTTCTACTTTTTCAATAAAAATATTTCTGAAGTTAACATTAACGGGCATTACTACACCTGCTAGAAATGCACCAAACAAGGCGTGAATGCCAATAATTTCGCTTAAGAAGGAGGATATTAATAACGTAACAAAAAAGATGGCTACGATTGGTTTGGTTAATCCTTCTTTACTTGAAAATTTATCTCCAAGCTGTTGTAAAAATGGTTGAACAACACGGAGCATAAAAACTAAATAAAGAATGGCCAAAGCAATCGTGTACAAGGAGCTAACAAAACTTCCTGCCTTTACAATAGCAATTACGGCTGCTAAGCCGCACCAAGCTGTAATATCATCAATTGCAGCGCAAGTAATAACGGTAGAGCCTAATTTTGTTTTATTTATCCCTCGCTCTTGCACAATCCTAGCAAGAACCGGGAAGGCTGTTATACTCATGCTAATTCCGATGAATAACGAAAACGAAACAAAATTAACCCCTAAAGGCGCAAAATTATCGTAAATAAAATAAGCTGCTCCAACACCTAAAGAAAACGGAATAATTATACTAGCGTGACTAATAACTAACGCTTCATGTGCCTTGGTTTTTAAAACTTTAAAATCAAGCTCCATTCCAACTACAAACATGAATAAGATTAAGCCTATTTGACTTAAAAATTTAAGATTGCCAATCGAATCTGCCGGAAATAAAAAGGATGTGTACTCAGGAAAATAATAACCTGCAAAGGATGGTCCTAATAAAATACCGGCTGCAATTTCACCAATAACTGTGGGTTGCCCAATTTTATTTAATAAAAACCCAAGCAATCTTGCCACCAAAATAATGGTAATTATTTGCAACATTAAAATGGCAAGCGGTTCGGTAATATTATGTTTAAATACCGCCGAAAAATCGCTCCAGGAATCCTGGCTTGATTGAACGTTGTTTATTTGATGTGATATTTCTTTCGTTTGACCGGATTTAACGGCATAAAAAACGAAGAATGAAAAAATCAGCGTAACAAAAATGTAAAATAGTATGTTTTTTAAATTTTTAATTGGTTTACGCTTCTTAGGCAAAGTTAGAAATTATTGTCACATTATTTCGAAAAAGTATGGCATTTGTCACTTTAAATTATCAATCCATTAAACTTGATTATGAACTAATTATACGATTGAGTAGTGTTGTTTTTGAATTATTAGTTACCATTTATTCAATTAACACCCCGTAATTTACCTCCTAAACATTATTTATTATCAGTTTAATACATAAACGGTTGAAAACTAATTTTAACTAAGTATTTAATTATCAATTATTTATGATTTAGATTTAGTTAAAAACGTTTAATGTTAATAACTAATCTAGCAAATTAGGGTTACTAAACTTGCTAATATGGATTAATATGCAATCTTTGCAAAATTCTTACAAGAAGTTGAAGAAGTTTTTATACATAGTTGCATTAACATCGCTTTCCAGTTTTGGTTTGATGGCTCATCCTACGGATGACAAAAAAGCTAAGCCGGATGACGGCAAACGCTCAATGGCTAAGCGTGAGGATACAACAACTTATGCAGTTAATCAAGAGATTTTAAGCAGCGAAGAAATTCCTGATACCACTCAAATTTTATTCCCTAGTCATGACTTATATGCTATTTGGGATACAAGTGTGGCTCATCCATATCATTTTGCAGAGCAATTTAAACAAGATAGCGTAACCATTAAATTAGTAACTGATAATGATGGTGGTTTTAAAATGCCGTTTAAGGGAAATGTTACCAGTGAATTTGGCTGGAGACGTTACCGCCCTCATTACGGTACTGATATTGATTTAGAAACCGGAGATACTGTTGGAACTGCTTTTGACGGGATGGTTCGTTTAGCGCGTTATTGTAATGGATATGGTAACTGTGTTATTATTCGTCATAACAATGGTTTAGAAACCGTTTACGCCCACTTATCTAAAATGGAAGTTCAGCCCGGTCAAATGCTAAAAGCAGGTGAAATGGTTGGTCTTGGTGGAAATACCGGTCGTTCTTTCGGAAGCCATCTTCATTTTGAAATGCGTTATTTAGGCCAGGCTTTAGATACTGAAGATTTTATTGATTACACAGCTGGTACCTTAAAGTGTGATACGTTTGTGTTAAGAAAACTTGATGTTGAAAATAAATACGATTTAAGAGCTTTAAGAGGAAGACATAAGCGTGATTTAGGTTTAGCAAAACGTCACTACCATAAACATGGTAAGTATTATGCCAGTGCTTCAAAAGGTAAAAAAGGTAAAAGAAAATACAGTTCCAGAAAGTCGTATTCTAAATCAAAGAAAAAAGTTGTTTTAGCAAAAGCTACTAAACGTAAAACGTATAGTAAGAAGTCAAAAACAGCCAAAGGCAAACAAATTGCTAAAAAGGCAAAAAGCACCAAGCTATAAGGTTATTTAACCTGTATCGTTTATAACTATTTTGTGTTATAAAATCGCACGTAAGTATTATTCTTAATTTTAGTTATGCGTTGTATTGCTATACTATCATTTTGCCTTATTTCTTATTTTGGTTTTGCTCAACGAAAAGCCACTGTAAAAACAACCAAAATCCTTTTTGTATTTGATGCCAGCAATAGCATGAAATCTGCTTTCCAAGGGATGACGCGCATGGAAGGTGCTAAACAACTGTTTTATAAATTTATTGATAGTTTAAGTAAGGACAAATCCATGTTATTTGCTTTGCGAATGTACGGCCATACCGTTAAATATCCTCCTGGAGACTGCAATGACAGTAAATTGATTGTACCTTTCAGTGTTGGTAATACAGCCTTAATCAAACAAAAAGTAAAGGAAAGTAAGCCAACGGGTATTACACCAATTGAACATTCTTTAACGCAGGCAGCTAATGATTTTTCTGACAACAAATCAACCAACATTGTTATTTTAATTACAGATGGGATAGAGGAGTGCGGTGGTGACCCATGCAGAGCAAGGCAAAAACTAATGGAAAAGGGAATTTTGTTTAAGCCTTTTATAATTGGAATTGGTTTAAGTCCGGAGCAAATAAAAACCTTTGAATGCGTTGGGACATTTTTTGATATTGAAAGTGATAAAACCTTTACAACGATTTCTAATTTAATTCAGCAACAAAAATTAAACAAAACCACGGTTCAGGTAAACTTATTAAATAGTACCGGCATGCCAAGAGAAACCAATGTAAACACCACTTTTATTGATGTTGGTAGAAAGAGTTATAAGTACAATTATATTCACACACTAAATATGCTGGAAAATCCTGATACCTTGATAATTGATGACTATCCAAGCTACAAAATCATTGCGCATACCATTCCGCCGGTTGAAAGCAAGGAAACGAAACTTAGTTCAGGTAAACACAACATCATCGCGTTGGATGCACCTCAAGGCTATTTAACTGTTAATAGGCCTGCCGGTGTTTATAATTACAACGAAAAGGTAAAATACATTGTAAGGAAGCAAAATGAAGAAACCACCTTGCATGTGCAAGCATTAAATAACACCGAAAAATATATTATTGGCACTTATAAAATAGAGATATTAACCTTGCCAAGAATTTACATTTCGAATTTAGAAATTGAACAAAGCAAAACCAAAACCATACAAGTACCCAATGCCGGTATGTTAACGGTGAAAGCATTAGAGAGTGGCGATGGCTGCATCATGCAAAAGGTAAACGGAAGAAACGAATGGGTGTGTAATTTAAATAACCAAACCATTCAAAACTTTTACCTACAGCCGGGTTCCTACGTAGCAGTTTGGCGCAGCAAAAGTTTAAAGGGCAGTATTTACACTATCGAAAAAGCTTTTACGATTACCTCCGATATGTTGCAGGTGATAGAGTTTTATAAGTAGTTGACAGAGTTGGAGTAAAAAAGGACTCTTCACTATGGATAGTTTCAGGATTTATATCAAAACAAAAAAGCCACTCATTTGAGTGGCTTTGTGGTACCTCCAGGAATCGAACCAGGGACACAAGGATTTTCAGTCCTTTGCTCTACCAACTGAGCTAAGGTACCAGCTTAACTCTATTTTAACTTAGTACTTTGCTCTAACTCCGCCGCGGCGGATGAGCTAAGGTACCATCTTAACTCTTTTTGAAGCGTGTTGCTTCTAGAAATAGAGGTGCAAAAATAATGCTTTTTATTTAATTACAAAATAAAAATCTTAGTTATCTTTAAAAAAAACTTTTGATCACTTGAACACTAATCTGGTTATAGATTGCGGTAATACACGCATAAAATATGGCGTTTTTGCTGACAATCAACTAATTGAAAATGGCCACCTTACTGGTTCAATTGATGCAGTTTTAGCTGCTCATCCTTCCATTCAAAAAGCCATTGTCGCCTCAGTAACACAAGAGCATTTAGTTCTCTTGCCCAAATTGCAACAATTAAAACAATCTTATCTTTTTACTACTACCCTTAAGTTACCAATTGAAAATCTTTATAAAACGACACCAACATTAGGTTCAGATCGTTTAGCGGCTTCCATTGGTGCTTTTACCCTTTATCCAAACACCAATATCCTAACAATTGATGCCGGTACCTGTATCAAATTTAATTTTGTCAATGAACAAAATCAATTTATTGGAGGAGCAATTAGTCCAGGTTTAAACATGCGCCTTAAGGCATTGCACCAATTCACTAATGCCTTGCCGCTGATTGACTTTGATGAAAATTATGAAAATTTAACGGGTAAAAACACAAAAGATTCCATTTTAAGCGGTGCTCTTATTGGCGCTGTTTGTGAGGTGGAATCAATGATTCAGCGCTATCACGATACCTATCCAAATTTAAAAATCATCTTTACCGGAGGCAACGCTAATTATTTGTGTAAACAACTTAAAAACCGTTTCTTTGCGGACGAGCATTTGATTCTAAAAGGTCTTAATGCTGTATTAAATTTCCAATAGTTGAAAAAGATTCTGTCAATTATATTTTTGAGTTTAACATTTAGTTCATTCGCTCAAACTAATACGTTTAGCCCGTATTCTCGTTATGGCATTGGAGAGCTTAATCAATCAAATTTTGCACATGTAAATGGCATGGGCGGGGCCAATGTTGCTTTGCGTTTTGATACGACTGCACCACTTTTTATTAATGTTGGCAATCCTGCCAGTTATGCTCTAATTCGTATAACCTCATTAGAGGTTGGTGCTAATGGTTTTTATGGAAACTATAAAAGTTCCACTTCAGCTTTAAATAAATACTCGCTTAACTTTTCCTATGGTTCGTTAGGATTTCCTGTTGCAAAAAATGGCGGTGCTTGCATTGGTATGATGCCTTTATCTTCGGTTGGTTATAACACGGAGTCTATAAGCAATTCGGCCGGTATAGGAGATGTTAAAATGATTTACAATGGTGAGGGTGGACTAAACAAAGCTTTCGTTGGTTATGGAATTTCTCCCTTTAATAAACGTTTAAGAAGTTTCAGAAAGCATGCCTATTCTAAAGATACCTTGTTATATAGCCGTTCTCAGTTTAAGACAAGGTATTTTTTAAGTAAGTTTTTAAACGATTTTACAATTGGTGCAAACGTGAATTACATTTTTGGTAGTATACAACATAACACTAATGTTATTTATCCAAACTCACTTTTATATTTTAATACAAAACGTGAACAAACCATTACCATGGGCGATTTTACCGGTAATTTTGGAGTTCAAAGCGCTATAACTATTGATAGTATTTATAGCCGTTCTACAAAGCGTGAGATTATAAATAAATACGTAAAAAACTATTTAAGGAATGGTGGTGATCCAACCAGAGTTAATCAAATAAAAGACAGCTTAAATGCAACAGTAAAGGTTCCAAAAATTCAACTTGCAGAGAAATTAAAATTCACTTTTGGTTACTTCTACAGTTTAAACAATACACTTGATGCCATGCAAAGCACATACGTATACAACTACGTAATGGGCAGCACCGGTAATATAAGCAACAAGGATTCTGTTATTAAAATCGCGAATCAAAAAGGAACAGTTACCTTGCCTTTGGAACAGGCTTTTGGCTTAGGTTTTAAAAAGGGTGAACGTATTAATGTGGTAGCTGATTTTGGAATAACCAATTGGAATAATTTTAAGTTATTAGATTCAAAAACCTCCTATCAAAATAACTACCGTATCTCAATTGGTGCAAATTATGTACAAAATAAACAAGGTAATTATAAAGAAAGAATCAACTATAGAGCTGGGTTTACATACAATACAGGTTACTTGGATGTTCAAAATTCTGTTTTACCGAGTTATTTTATCAGCGCGGGTGTAGGCTTCCCGGTTGGGGTGTTTGCAGAGCGTTCAATGGTTAATTTATCATTACAATACGGAAAAATTAGTACAGAAAACACTAAACTATTTACGGAAAATTACTTTAGAGTTCATTTAGGATTTACATTTAGTGCACGCTGGTTTCAAAAATTCAGGTACGATTAATGTGGTATAAACAATTAGCAATAGCCATAACGTTTTTAAGCCTAATAGCTTGTACAAATGATTTAAAAGATGTACAGGCCCTTCCCAGAAATAAATTAAGTGCATCACAAACAGGCGACAGTATTACCTTAATTTATACGGATAGCACCTTGATTAAAATTATCCTAAAAGCAAACCGGATGCTGTTGTTTAATAAAAACGTATCAGAACCATTTACAGTTTTACCAAAGGGCTTTTATGTAACCATTTTTGATGATGAAGAAAAAGTTTCCTCTACTTTAAAAGGTAATTATGGTGTGCGTTACGACCTTTCTAAACGAATGGAAGCACGTTATGCCGTTGAGGTTATTAATAAAAATGGTGAAAAGCTTGAAACTGAAAAGTTAATTTGGGATGAGGCTAATAAAAAAATTTATACTGATGCCTTCGTAAAAATTACCACTCCCAATCAGGTTATCAGCGGAAAAGGCCTTGAGAGTAATCAGGACTTCACAAAGTATGAAATAAAAAATATTACAGGAATAATTAATATAAAAAACAATGAACTCTGATTTTCGAATAAAGTTATTTAAGCTAATGGAACGCGTATGGCTGGTTGGTGTCCTGATTGGAATAGCCGGAGTGGTTTATTTTTTAATTCAAAAAGACAACGACAGCGCCTTATATTTCTTTGGTTTTTTTATATTATCTTCGGTATTGTATTTACTGAGAAAAAAACAACGCAAACGTCATGAGTCTTACCTTGAAAACGGTAAAAAATAATTCAATTGTTAGAGGCTTTTAAAAAATATGTTACATCAAAAAAGTGGTTTAACAAAAATGAACCTATACTAGTTGCATTAAGCGGAGGAATCGATTCCGTTGTGCTGGTACATTTATTAAAAAGTTTAAACTACAACATTTCACTGGCACATTGCAATTTTAAATTACGTGGTGCCGAGAGTGACAAGGATGAAGAGTTCTGTAAGTTGTTAGCAGAAACATATAAGGTGAAAATTCACTTAAATCAATTCCAAACAACTTCCTACGCAAAGGCAAACAAACAAAGTATTCAGGAAGCTGCGCGTGAATTGCGTTATAATTGGTTTGAAGAGTTAGTTAATAAGCATCAGTATAAATACGTGTTGACTGCTCATCACCTGAATGATCAAATTGAAACATTTTTCATTAATATTTTAAGAGGTACAGGTCTTAAGGGTTTGGTTGGTATTCCTGAAAAGAACAAAAAAGTGCTTAGGCCTTTACTATCTTTTACGAGATCAGACATTGAGAATTATGCCAAACACTGTAAGCTAAAATTTCGTGTTGATGCCAGCAATGATGACGCTCATTATCAACGAAATTTTATACGCTTAAACATCGTACCAGGCTTAAAAGCACATTTTCCCGGATTCGAAACAAGGTTTTATGAAAACCTAAATAACTTAAAGGAAGATATGGCTATCATCGACAATTATGTTGATGAAAAGAGAAAAAAGTACCGCTTAAATCCCGATGAACCTTGCAGTATTCAAATTAGTGACCTCTTAGACGAACATCGCATCCATTACATTTGCTATCAATTGCTTAAACCATTTAGTGTTAATTCATCTCAGGTGAGCAACTTGCTTAAATGTATTGGTAAGGATGTAAAAACCGGTAAATATTTTAAAACCAAAAGTCACACAATTTTAATCGATAGAACGAAAATATTAATTGAACCACAGGCTAAAGAAATTAAGCCTAAAACAATAAAATCGTTTAATGACTTAAAAAAATTGTCCTTTCTTAAGATTGAATCTTGCTCCAAGTTAAATAAAACAGCACCACACGAATTAATTATTTATAAAAGCAGCCTTCAGTTTCCGCTAACCATCCGAGCATACAAAACGGGCGATAAATTTAAGCCATTTGGCATGAAAGGATTTAAACTGCTAAGCGATTTTTATAAGGATTCAAAACTCTCAATGTTTGAAAAAAATGAGACCTTATTACTTGTTAATGGCAATAAGGAAATAGTTTGGGTAATAGGGCATAGAAGTGACGAACGATACAGGGTGATAAACAAACCCGGCGAAGAATTAATTAAATTAACCTACACAGCATAGAAGAGCGCGAAAACATATTATTCGAAGAAAAGCAATACATGGGTCACAATAGGCTGAGTATAGCTATACGCATAGTATTAGCGATGTTTTGTTTTTTGGGTTATTATTGGAGCGAAAATCCTAAACCGGTTGAAGTATCGTTTTTTAAAATCGGATCCTATCCAATCCAACACATTAGTTATTCGGGCTTATTGTTTTTTGTGTGCGGTTTATGCATTCTGTTGTTTTCATTGCTTTTGATGTACATCTTGCACATTCATACCAAAGTATACAACGGCTATATTATTTTAGATGGTTTCTGGACAGCTCGTAAAGTTAAAATCGACCTTAAAAATATTACCAGTTTTAGAAAAAGCAGATACAAAAAGAATAGCTTCAGAAGAGCAGTTTACAATTTGCACAACAAAGGAATTATTAAGTTCTATACCAGCGGAATTGACTTTATTGAATTAAAAGATGTATCAGGTTTTAGCTACAGAATCGGTACACAAAGAGCAAGTGAATTGCTAAAGGTGCTAAAGCAGGAAATACAAGGAACTAACGAATAAGTATTATTTTTTTGAATGTAATTTATCAGGATTGTCCGTTAAAAAAGCCTTCCAACCTGTATAATTTTTTTGCAAAGTATTACCATGTTTGTTTTGATAATAATGGCATAATGCAGCACCTAGGGCATCAGTTGCATCTAAAAACTCCTGTTCTTTTTTAATCCCTAAAATTTGTTGCAACATGGCAGCAACTTGTTCTTTACTGGCATTTCCATTACCTGTAATACTCATTTTAATTTTTTTAGGTGAGTATTCAGTAATAGGAATATTTTTGCTAAGCGCTGCGGCAATGGCTACACCTTGAGCCCTACCTAATTTGAGCATACTCTGCACATTTTTGCCAAAAAAAGGAGCTTCAATAGCTAACTCATCCGGTTTAAATTCTTCAATAATGCCAATGGTGCGTTCAAATATTTTTTTTAGGCGCAAGGTTAAATCGTCATACTTCTCCAATTTAATTACGCCAAGACCAATAGGCTCAACCTTGTTGTTTTTGACATGGATTAAGCCATAACCCATCACCACAGTACCCGGATCAATTCCTAAAATTATTCGGTCGTTTATTGGCATATTTAAGTAAATTTAAGGCAATTTGTTGGTTACAAAAAAAATAGTTTTCCAAGTTTTAAAACTTCTTATTGGAATTGGCTGTATACTAATCTTGTACTTCAAATTGGAGTCACAATTAACTAAAGAAAATTTGGGCATTTTGTCTCATAACATGAAGTTAAATAATGGTTTTTTACTTCTTTTCTTTTCATTATGCTTAGTGTTTATTAATTGGGGAATCGAGGCTTTTAAATGGCAAGCTATAACTCAACAGGTTCAAAGCATCAAGTTTGGTGTAGCGTTTAAAAGTGTTTTTTCCGGTGTGTGTGTTGGTAATTTGGCACCGGGCAGAGCAACAGAGTTTTTCGGTAAAATAATTTATTTTAATTCTGAACTTAGGCCTGCTATAACAGTTTTGCATTTTGTAAATGGTTTGTTTCAATTGATAGTAACTGTTTTTTTTGGAAGTATGGCATTAAGTAATAACCTTAATATGTTTAGTGGAACAAATGCCTGGGTAGCAGATTTGTCAATTGTTTTGTCGGTTATTGTTGTGCTGGTATTTAGTTTTATGCTTATTTTTTTAAATAAATTAATTAACCTGTTAACTAAAAAAGTAGCAAAAGAAAAGTCAATTGATTTTGATATTAAACTAACAAAAACACTTTTGTTGAAACTAGTTCTTGGCTCTTTAGTAAGGTATTTTGTGTTTTGTTTTCAATTTCTTTTGGTATTAAAGATTTTCAGAAATCAGGAAGTTACAACTGCTTTGCTTTTTAGTATGATGTTGTACTTTTTGTTTACAACCATTATTCCAATGATAAGCTTTATAGAGCCGGCAATTCGTGCAACCATTGCTTTAATTGTTTTTGCAGGAACAGGTTTTAGTGAAATAGAATTAAGTTTGGCAGCCTTATTGGTTTGGATGATTAATATTATCTTGCCAAGTGTTATTGGTTACGTTTTTTTGGTTCAACAAAAATTTGATTTTAAGCTGAAGTAAATAATGTTAATACTTGGATTGATTATAGTTTTGTTTTACATCGTTTTTCTGGGGCTTGTTTCAATTTACTATTTAAACTACCCAACAACAGTTCCTGATTTTGAAGGGGAAATGAAACCTGTTTCAATTATTATTTGTGCCCGTAACGAAGAAAAAACCCTAGCCAAGTGTTTGCATTCTATCAGTGAACAGGATTATCCAAAACACTTAATTGAAATTATTCTTGTGGATGATGCTAGTACCGATAAAACAAAAGAGTTGGCGGAAATAATCTTAAAAAAACAGGCTATTTCTTTTCAAATAATTTCTAATCAGATTAAATTAGGCAAAAAGAAATCATTGTCTGATGCTATTTCAAAAGCAAAACACAACATTATAGTTACGCGCGATGCAGATACCTTTAGCACATCAAAAGTCTGGTTAAGTTCAATGGTTAACTATCATTTAAAATTTAATAAAGATTTTGTTATTGGTCCCGTAATGATTTCTGATAACGCTGGTTTGATTTGGGCGCTGCAAGCTATTGAAACCAATATTCTTACATTGTTTTCCTTGGCATCACTTCAACTTAAGAAACCATTTTTGTGCTCCGGTGCAAATTTGCTTTTCACAAAAGCATTGTTTCACGAAACAAATGGTTATCAGAGTCATCTTAAGGTTGAAAGTGGCGACGATGTTTTATTTTTGGAAGATGTTAAGAAAAAGAGACCTGAGACAATTGGAGGGCTAAAAACATCTTCGGCAATTGTGTACACATACCCTCAACGTAGCTTCTCTCAATTATTAAATCAACGGATCCGCTGGGCTAAAAAATTTGAATTTAATCCGAATAAGGCTAATTTGATTATTGCCTTGATTATTATGTTAGTGAACGCTTTTTGGTTATTTAGCTTCGTAAGGTATTTTTTCGTCCCTCAAAATGGTTATTTTGGCTTATTTTTTATTCTCTTAAAGCTAATAATTGATAGTTTATTACTATTTTTAGCTTCGCGATTTGTAAATAACAAAGGCTTAAATTGGTATACCTTGCCTGTTGGGTTAATTTATCCTATTTATGCTGTAATAGTTGCAATAGCAAGTGTAATTTTTAAACCTAAGTGGAAGTAAAAGGTGCTTTTTAAGAAGAAAAGAATAGATTTCGAATCAGAATCACTTTCTGCAATTACCTGGCGCAGATTTAAACGTAATAAATTATCCATGTTAGGTTTAATTGTGATTGCAATTACCTTCATCATTTCTGTATTAGGTTACACTATTTGTCCTGATCCAAGTCCTTATGCCAATGATCAAAAACCAGAATTACACGTAAAAACACCCGGATTTGTTTCAAAAGTTTTAATGGTAAACAAAAACGAAAAACCCGTGGAGACTGGCTTTTTTGAGAAAATGTTTGTTGGAGAGACGTTTAATTACAACAGTTATACCGTTTACAATTACTTTTTTAAAGGCGACCTTGTTTTTGTAGAAGAATATACTGGTAATACTGAAAATAATAAAGGCAGTATTAGTAAATATAAATTAGCAGATGTAGTTTATCACCTTAATCCTGGTATTTCACCAACCTATGATACTTTAAAAGGAACCGTAACGTTTACTGATTACAAAAATGAAGTACAAACCAAAGGAGTTTTGGAATTAAGAAGTGAGATTCAAAAAAATCACATCAGATACCGAAAGCATTACCTTGGTACTGATAAGTTGGGTCGTGATTTACTAAGCAGATTGCTAATAGGAACAAGAATCAGCTTAAGTGTTGGTTTAATATCCGTTTTAATATCAGTTGTTATTGGAATTTTATTAGGCGCTATGGCAGGCTACTACCGTGGCAAAGTGGATGCTGCAATTATGTGGCTAATTAATGTGGTTTGGAGTTTACCTACTTTGTTGTTGGTTATTGCCATTACACTTATTTTAGGTAAGGGAATTGTTCAGGTATTTATTGCGGTTGGTTTAACCATGTGGGTAGAAGTTGCAAGGATTGTTCGTGGACAAATTTTAAGTATTCGCGAAAAAGAATTTGTTGAAGCTGGGAGAGCATTGGGATACAAAAATATGCGCATTGTTTTAAGACACATTTTACCAAACGTAATGGGCCCTGTAGTGGTTATGGCAGCAAGTAATTTTGCCGCAGCCATTTTAACAGAAGCCGGATTAAGTTATCTTGGAATAGGGGCACAGCCTCCGGTACCAAGTTGGGGTGAAATGACAAGCACGCACCATGGTTATATTTTAATGGATAAGGCTTATTTAGCTTTTATTCCTGGTATTGCCATTATGATTCTGGTATTAGCTTTTATGCTTGTTGGTAATGGTTTAAGAGATGCTCTGGATACCCGTTCGATGGACGATAAGCCGATTTCTAACTAATTAGATTAACGATTTATTATTGAAAGTTTTAGGAAAAATACTTGTTCCACTTTTAATTATTACTTATTGTAAGGCTCAAAATTTTAGTATTAGCGGCACCATAACCGATCAAGAAAATGGTGAAACATTAATTGGGGCTGCAATTCAGTTGTTACCTACCAAGTCAATTGCTACAACTAATCAATATGGCTTTTTCTCTTTAACAGCGCCTAAAGGAACCTATACGCTTGTTGTAAGTTATTCTTCTTATAAAACACAAAGTAAAGTCATTTCATTATCTACCACGCAGGTTCAAAACTTCTCAATGTTATTATCACAAACCAATTTGGCTGAAGTTGAAGTAAGTACCACCGGCACGAATGAGAATATAAAAAATGCACAAATGAGCAGTGTTCAGCTTGATATGGCTGAGATAAAAAAAATTCCCGCTTTTATGGGAGAGGTAGACGTTTTAAAAACCATTCAACTATTACCGGGTGTAAAAAATGCGGGTGATGGCAACACCGGTTTTTATGTTAGAGGAGGAGGGCCTGATCAAAATTTGATTTTATTGGATGAGGCTCCAATTTACAATGCATCACATTTAATGGGATTTTTTAGTGTATTTAATGGCGATGCAATTAAAAATGTGAATCTTATTAAAGGAGGCATGCCTGCTCAATATGGAGGCAGACTTTCTTCGGTACTTGATATTTCCACTAAAGATGGTAACAATCAAAAGTTTGAAGTTGAAGGTGGTATCGGATTAATTGCTTCGAGGTTAACCATTCAAGGCCCAATCATTAAAAATAAAGCTTCTTTTTTGGTAAGTGCAAGAAGAACCTATGTTGATGTGTTGGCAAAACCATTAATTGAGAAAAGTGATTTTAAAGGCACATCCTATTATTTCTATGATTTAAACGGGAAAGTTAATTATACAGTTAATGATAAAAACAGATTGTTTTTAAGCGGCTATTTTGGAAGGGATCGATTTGAATTTAAAGACAATGAAGAAGGCTTTAATACTAAAATCCCATGGGGTAATGCGTCTGCCTGTGGCAGGTGGAATCATATCTTTAATCCAAAGCTTTTTTCTAACCTTTCGCTTATTTTTACGAACTATAATTTTTCATTTGTTGCATTGCAGCAGGATTTTGAAGCAACCATTAAATCAGGCATTACTGATTATGGATTTAAATACGATGTAAATTATTTTCCGAACTCAAGGCACACTATAAAAACTGGAATTCATTATACATTTCATCAATTTATACCAACAAGTGTTAGCGCTAAGCAGGGCGAAACAGTATTTGATCTGGGTAAAGTAATAAAGCTTCTTTCACACGAAACAGCTGTTTATGTTAGCGATGATTGGGATATTAACCAATGGTTGAAATTAAATTCCGGATTACGTTTAGGTAATTTTACACACGTTGGACCTTTTAATCGCTATCTTAAAGATGTAACAGGTAAAATTGTTGATACGGTTACCTACACATCAAATCAAGTTGTAAGCACATATAATGGGTTGGAACCGAGATTGGCAGCAAGAGTTCAATTAAATGCAAGTAGTTCCATTAAAGCTTCCTATACGCGTAATTTCCAGTATGTGCACCTGGCATCTTTTTCTTCAGTGAGTTTGCCAACAGATGTTTGGATGCCTTGCACGGAGGTAATAAAGCCGCAAATAGCTAATCAATATGCACTTGGTTTTTTTAAAAATTTAAAAGATAATTTATACGAAACGAGTGCCGAAGTTTATTATAAAACAATGGATCGGCAGATTGAGTTTAAGGAAGGCGCGCAACCTTCAGACAATGTGTTTGATAATCCAGATAATGGTTTTACATTTGGAAGAGGTTGGGCTTATGGTGTTGAAATTTTTGCTAAAAAGAGAAGTGGCAAATTAACCGGTTGGGTAGGTTATACATTGAGCTGGGCTTGGCGACAGTTCGAAAACATTAATTATGGATTACAGTTTTTAGCAAAATACGATAGAAGGCATGATGCCTCTTTGGTGGTTAATTACGATGCAAATAATCAATGGAATTTTGGAATGGTTTGGGTGTATGGAACAGGTAACAGAGGGACATTGCCTAATGGTTTCTTTTTATACGAGGGTAGTTTAAGCAGCGATTATGGTTTGAGAAATTCATACAAGTTTGCAGATTACCATCGGATGGATTTAAATGTAACCTACACACCTAATAGAGCAAAAAGATTAGAAAGAAAAAAACAGTCCTTGATTCAAAAATATACGTTGCAGCAAAAAGATACAACATCAATTCAGGTAATCAAACCATGGCTCAAACATTTTTCGAATAGTTTTACCTTAAGTATTTTTAATGTTTATAACCGTTATAACCCGTATTTTATTTACTTAACTAAAAGCGGTGATTTTACAAATGGCACTTTAAAAGTAGGAGCGAAACAAGTTACACTATTCCCAATTTTACCTAGTTTTACCTGGAATTTTAAATTTTAAATGAAGTATAGATACATAATTGCGTTGATTGCCTTGGTTGCTGTTTCTTGTCGAAAAGAAGTAGTGATTAAATTACCTGACTATCAGGAAAAACTGGTTGTTGAAGCAAGTATTGAAACTGGTCAACCGGCAATTGTGTTGTTGTCAAAATCAGTTCCATATTTTGGCACATTTGATTTTACAAAACCACAGGAAGCTTTTATTAAAGGAGCATTTGTAACTGTAACTAACGGTACGTTAGTAGATACGTTAAAAGAGTTAGATCCAAATTTAGGTTATTTATATACCGGCTTTAAAATTAATGGGGAGCAAGGCAAAACATATACTTTAAAAATCAGATACAACGGAAAAGAGTACAGTAGTACAACCACTATTTTATCTCCTCCAAAATTAGATAGTTTGTGGTTTAAAGCTGAGAAAGATAATCTTGGGTTTATTTGGCAGAAATTTAATGAGCCAGCAGGTAGTGGAGACGCCTATCGCTGGTTTGCCAAGCGAGTTAGTCGTGATCAGTTTTTTGCAGCACCATTTAATTCGGTTTTTGATGATAAGTTTGTTGATGGTAAAAAATTCGATTTTGCTTATGATAGAGGTCCTCAACCCAATTTGGTGCAGGAGTTTCGTGATGATCCTGAAAGGGGCTATTACCGAAAAGGAGATACTGTTATTGTAAAGTTCTGTAAAATAGGTAAGAGAGAATATGATTTTTGGAATACCTATTATCAAAATAAAGCCAGTAATGGTAATCCGTTTAGTGCACCCGCAAATGTTCAGGGAACATTTGATAATGTAAGAGAAGTTTTTGGCTCTTTTGTGGGTTATGCGCCATTTTATGATACACTTATTATTCCGAAAAATTAACCATGCACACTATTATAAATCAGTACATTGATAGTAATGAATTCAGCAGACTTATCGGGATGCAGTTCAAAATCGTTCAACCCGGTGAAATTGTTTACGAGGTAGTTGTTACAAAGCAACATTTAGCTACACCAAATGCAGCCCATGGCGGATTAATTTCCGCATTGGTTGATGGCGCATTAGGCGTAGCCGGTTTGAGTTTAGTTTGCCATCAAAATCAAGTCGTAAGTACAGTTGAGTATAAACTTAATTATTTAAACCCGGCAAAGTTAAACGCATTGCTTATAGCAAACGCCAAGGTAATTAGTGCCGGAAAACGAATTTTGGTTATTGAATGTGAAGTTATTTCGATGCCTGAAAATAAATTGGTAGCAAAGGCCATTGGAACGTTTAATGCTTACGATGCACAGAAAGCAGGGTTTAGTTTACTCTGATTTGTTGACCTACTTTTAAATAATACCGCTTACTGATACCATTTAATTCCATGAGTTGTTTTGTGCTTAAACCATAAGCACTTGCAATTACGTGCCAGCTTTCGCCGCGCTCAACAGTGTGTACAAAGGCATTACTTGGAAATGCGCATAAACCGTATTTGCTGTTTTTAATCGTAATTGTATGGTCGTATGTTTTAGCGTTGGCAAATGAAACAATTGCACCAGGATTAAGAGGATGTCCTTTATAACGCATTTCAAAATGCAGATGAGATCCTCTGCTATGTCCTGTGTTTCCTCCTAAACCAATTGTTTGCCCACTTAAAACAACGTCTCCCTCTTTTACTTTAATCTTGTGTAAATGCGCATAAACTGTTTCTAATCCGTTTGGATGCATTAAAATAACCACATTACCGAAACCACCTTGACGTTTGGCAATTCTTACCTTTCCGTCAAATGCTGCTGAAACCTTATCACCTTTATTCAAATCAATATCAATTCCTTTATGCATTCTTCCATCGCGCCAGCCAAAATTACTTGTTACTATACCAACGATTGGTAACTGAAAGTAACTTAAATAGTCGTTTTCCAATGTAAGATTAAAACTTAACGGGATGCTGTCTAATGAAGTAGGGGGGAATAAAGCTGTTTCGTCCAATGAAGCATAAAAACTAAGCTCTGACAAATCTAATCTGCCTATTTTAACCGAATCTAATGTTGTATTGTTTAATAAGCTGGAATAGTAATTTAAGGTATTAACATCGTTGCTTGTTATATTCTCCAGTTCTAGCACAGAATCAATCATTAAAACGAGCTTCTTTTTACTAATGTATTTGTACTTGGTAGAAATACTATCAGGGTGAGTTGATGCTTTTGCAGTTAAAAAGCACGAAATAAATAGTAATATGTTAATAACTTTTCTCAAAAGGTCGTCCAAGCTACTAAAATACTTTTATTAATCCAAGCGATTGCTGGAATTTTTTAGTCAGAAGAAAAGGAATTTAAACTGCAGGCGAATTCAACTTATTCTGCTCTTGCTCAATTTCTTTAAAGCACATAACAGCTGCAACAGTTGCCATGGCCGGTCCAAAAGCAATTCCCAATACTGTGCCAACAAATGTAGGGATATGCATTACTAAAAAATAGAAACACCCAATTCCCACCAAATAACCTCTGTTTTTTGACGCAAGCTCGCTGCTCGCCTTTAGTTTGAGTTTATAACGTTCGCTATTATAATCGAAAAAGTTAAAACCTACAAAGTAGCAGCTGATTAAAAACAACAGTGGAATTGTAACAATAGACAACGGAGCAATGAAGAAGGATAATAGCATGAATATAAAGATGAAAAGGTATTCCAAGAACATATTTCTTAAACTCATTAATATGCCACGTGCGATATCTATTAAAAGTTGTTTTACGGAAAATTTAAAGTATGTGTTATGAAGTTTTTCATCAGCTTTTTCTGAAAGCAATGCTAAAAATGGGGAAAGAACCATTAACAAGGTATATTTTACAAGGGTTCCGGATACTAATCCTAATAAGATTTTAATTACCAGGTTAATAATAAAACCTGCTTTAGCCGATAAAAATATTCGTATACTGTCAATAAAACCGGGGTTTGTCAATGTAGCTGCATCTACTTCTAAATATGGCTTTAGATAATCTGCAACGTATGACGAGAACGAGTAAATACCATAAAAACTAAGTACAATTAAAACAACACAAACAATTAAAGGAATGAATAAAAACGGCCACAATCCTTTATCAAAAATGATGGATAAACTTTTAAAACAATAACCAAATCCTTTAAAAAACTGATTAAAAAATTTCATAATCTTTTACCTTATTTTTTAATAAAACCTGTTACTTTAAATTCAGTTCGACGGTTTTGAGCATGCTCTTCTTCCTTGCAATTACTTGTTTTTGCTCCTTCGCAAGCGCAGCTATTTAATAATTTAGTTTCGCCATAACCTTTACTTTTTATTCGGGTTTTAGCAACACCTTTACTTACTATATAATCTGTGCTGCTTTTAGCTCTTTTATCTGATAAGATTAAGTTTGAATTTGCATTGCCATTACAATCAGTATGTGAACTAAGTTCAATAATGATGTCAGAATTGTCTTTCATTAGCTGAGCCAGTTTATCTAATTCCAAGGCCGCATCCGGACGTATAGCCCACTTAGCAGCATCAAAATAAATGTTATCTATTTTAATGGCTTTCCCTACAACAATTTTTTGAGTAAAAATATCTTTCACTAAATCGGAATCTTTTTTAATGAAGAATTTATCTGTATTGCTAAAATAATCAGGTTTCTTTTCAGATCCAATGTAAAGCGCTTTATCAATAGGTAGATTAGTTACCTGGTAAGTACCGGTTTCTTCGGTTACCTTCGTTAGATAATTCGTTCCTGTTTCATCGTAAATAGCAACTTTAACACCCGCAATTGGCAAGCCTGATTCTTTATCAAGAATTCTTCCCTTTATGCTTTGTTGGCTTTTAGGTTGGCAATAGATGGTGATTAATGTGTCATCTGTGGTTGCTTGTCTTGTTAATAGAATGGGTTTAAAACTGCCACTGCTAGAATACAAAGTAAAATCCTTTAATGTTTTAATTCTAAGTTTTGTTGCCTGTGCAGTTTCTGATGTTCCAATAGTAGTAATGGCACCTTGCGTTATAGTATAATTTGCAGAAATAACATTTCCTGTTACAGAATCAATAAATTGAAGTTTGGTATTATAATATTTTGGTTTGTTATTGTTTAAAAAGTAGATGTCATAGTCAAGTTGCCCGTTTTTTCTGTTACTGCTGAAGTAGCCGTTTCTATTATTTTTTCTAAGATATAAGCCAAAATCATCAAAATTGCTGTTAAATGGAAAACCGAAATTTTCCGGTTCCGAAAATTCTTTTTTATAACTATTGTAATCAGCATAAAATATATCCAATCCACCTAAACCTGGTTTGGTGTCACTTGAATAGTAAAGCGAACCATTAAAATCTACAAAAGGAAATAACTCATTGCCGCTTGTGTTTATCATTGGTCCCATGTTAACCGGTTGACCCCAATTTTCACCTTGCTTTTCACTTACCCAAATATCGTAACCTCCTAAACCGCCTGGCATGTTACTCACAAAGTATAATTTATTTCCATCTTTATTAATGGCAGGATGCATGCAATCATAGTTTATGTTGTTGTATTGAAACGGTGTAAATTCAGGATGCGCATCACCAAACTTATTCAATTTGGTTGTGTATATATAGTACCTTAAATTAGCGTTTTTCAGTTTTTTGAGATCGCTATTAGGTGCTAGGCGAGTAAAATAAAAACTTGAATCATCTTTACTGAAACAGAAAGCACCATTAATTTTCTTGCTTTGTATATGAGCATTAAATGGTGTTGTTTTTCCAAATGAAACAGAGTCATTTTTGTCACAAATTTTTATTACCGTTTTTAATGGATTGTTTTTGTCTTCTTGAATAAAAACAAGTTTACTCCCGTATAAGACAGGACTGTATTCTGACTTTAACGAATTAATATTTCTTACTTCTGTTGCTCTTGCTAACGCAGTGTCTTCAAAAAAAGAATTACTTTCATAAGCCTTGCCCCACGAAGCTATTTCTTTGTTTGAACTGTTTTTTAAAAGGTTAAAAACTTTTTTTGCATCATCAACTCTGTAATTTGCTAAAAGGCATTTCCCATAAGAAAATTTATCATGCTCTGTTGCCAAAGAATTGTCGATAACAGCTGGCCAAAAATCAATAGCCTTATTATGATCACTTAGTTTTGTGTAACACAAGGCTGCTTGCTTAGATGCATAAAAATCCTTAGGATTATTTTTCAAAAAGTCTTCGTACTCAGCTGCAGCATTCTTATACAGCATTTTAATATAGAGTTTATCAGCCCCTGCTAATCTTGGATCTGTTTGAGAATCTAGTTGTTTGGCAATGATGACTAGTAAAAGGATGATAGGTGCTGTATATCGGTTCATAGGCTGAATTTACATTTTTTTTTGATACTAGTTTAACGATCTTGGTTATTTCATTATTAAAGTTTATAGGTCTTTTTTAGGCAATGGTCTATTATTTAATCGATTTAAAACATCATTTTTTGGACTTAATCTAATAGCCTGTAACCTTTACAACTTTTTAAATTGATTAGCGTACAAAAAAACTAATAACAAACAAATATCAATCAGATGAAAACAATTAACCCTTTAAAAAACAGCAGCCATGAAAACAGTAAATTACCTATTAATTGTGTTTGGCTTTGGGGCACAGGTGCTATCCACTGCACAAACGAAAAATCTCACCAACTCAACATCCCAATCTTCTGAACAATTCCAATTCTGGAATAAATATGCTGATCAATTAAAGCTTAATAAAGCTGAAAAACAGGAGTTCTTGAATGCTCATCAAAATTCAACTCAGCATAGCCATTCGGCAAAACCAATACCTTATAATTTTAACCCACAAAACACGCAAGCATCCACTTGTGTTAACATCGATTTTGAAAGTGGTAATTTAACCGGCTGGACTGCAAGTAGTGGTTTTCATCCATTATTTAATCCACTGGGTTGTTGCCCAAATCCGGGTGGATCACAACTGGTTGTAAATGGCGGAATTGACCCTGCCGGAGGATTTCAGCGAGTTGCACCGGGTGGGAATTTCTCATTGTTATTAGGTGATAATGGCACCGGAGGCGAAGCAGATAGAATAGAGCAGAGCTTTCTGGTTAATTCTTTTAACGCAAACTTTACTTACCGTTATGCAGTTGTTTTTCAGGATCCAGGACATGTATTAGCTCAGCAACCTTCCTTTCAAATTGAAATGCTGGATAGCAACGGTGTTCAAATACCTTGCACATTTTATAATGTAGCTGCAGGAAATAACATACCTGGCTTTCAAAATTCGCCTACACTTAACGGTGTTATTTATAAAAACTGGACCAACGTATCGGTTGATTTAACAAATTACATCGGCCAAAATGTAACCATTCGTTTTTCTACTTATGATTGTGCCTTAGGCGGACATTACGGTTACGCATACATTGATGGAATCTGTGCTGCTTTTGTTAAAGGAGGCAGCGATACAGTTTGCGCAGGTACTGTAAAAAATTTCTGTGCACCAACCGGTTTTATGAATTACACTTGGAGCGGTCCCAATACAAACAATGTTCCTGGTCAGTGTTTTAATGCATTAAGCGCAGGTGTTTATACCTGTCAAACGCAGTTAGTAACCGGATGTACCGGACCTGAGTTTACCTATACATTGGTTAATTTTCCACAACCTAATGCAGCATTTACTTATTCTACTGCTAATGCATGTGCTTTAAACTATTCAGCAACAAATACCAGTACTATTTCCGGTGGCAGTTTAACCTACACCTGGAATGTAGCTCCGGTAAATAATAACTTAATCCAACCATTATTTGGCTTTACAACTCCTGGTAATTACAGCTTGCAACTAAATGTTTCAAGTAATTATGGTTGTTTAAGTTCGACTTCGGCTTCTTTTAATATAGCTCCGTTACCGATTACTAATTTTATAGCAAATAATGTATGTCTAAATTCAACAACACAGTTTACAAACCAAAGTAATATTTCTTCAGGAAACATTGCTTCATACAATTGGATATTAAATAGTGTTTTAACAAGTACCTTAACTAACCCTTCTGTAAATTATTTAACACCTGGAATTTATACTGTTCAATTGCAGTCTACCAGCAATGCCGGATGTTCAACAGCCGTTACTAAAACAGTTCAGGTTTACCACCTTCCAAATATGGGATTTGCCTCAAACGCTGTTTGTCAAGGGGCAGGAACTCAATTTACCAACAATTGCAATGTTGCAGATGGAACCTTAATAGGATTTAATTGGGACTTTAATAACGATGGAATTTTTGATAGTAACATCAACAGCCCAATACATACATATCCTTCTTATGGAACTTACACTGTTAACTTACAAGCAACAAGCAGCCACAATTGTGTTAACACGAGCATGGCTTCAGTTCAGGTATTTGCACACCCAACAGCTTCTTTTGTGGCAAATACGGTTTGTTTTGGAAACACAACCACCTTTACTAACCAAACTACAATTCCGGTTGGTTCAGTTATCAGCAATGCTTGGAGTTTAGGAAATAATACAAGTTTTAACGGCCTTACACCAATAGTAAATTATAATTCAGGTGGAGTTTTTACAGTTCAGTTAACTGCTACATCAAACAATAACTGTAATGCTTTTTTTACTTCAACGGTATTGGTGCATCATCTGCCAACTAATCAATTTACAAATAACATTGCTTGTTTAAACCAAACTACCCAGTTTAACAATAGTAGCAGCGTTGTTAATGCAACAATTACCAAATACCGCTGGGATTTTGAAAATGATGGAATTTGGGATGATACTTTAACAATTAATCCTAGTAAGTTATATCCAAACTATGGTAATTTCAACTGTAGACTACAAACTGTTAGTAATTTTAACTGTGCCAGAACTGTTTCACAAAATGTGATTGTTAGGGCTAATCCAGTTGCAAATTTCACTACCAATAAAACCTGTTTTGGAGAAGGAACAAAGTTTACCAATTTATCTACATCAGCTGATGGTTCGTTTTCTTCTTATCAATGGGATTTTAATAGCGACAACACTGTTGACAATATATTTCCATCTCCTACAACTACCTATGTTAACACTGGTATTCACCTTGTAAAATTGGAGGTTCAAACTGAATATGGTTGCACTCACGTAATTACCAAACCGGTTTATGTTAATGCGCTTCCTGTTTCTAATTTCAGTGTTCCGAAAACACAAGGTTGTCCAAGTTTCTGCACTAAATTTAATAATTTATCTACTATTAGCAGCGGAAATATAGTAACCTACCAGTGGCAGTTTGGTGACGGCTCTTTACCGGTTTATCAATTGAATCCAACACACTGTTATGCTACTGGAAAATATGATGTTACCTTGATTGCCGTAAGTGATTCTGGTTGTATTAACAAAATAGTTAAACCTAATTTTATTACTGTTTATCCTACACCGGTGGCTTCATTTTACACTGAGCCTGAAGAAATAGACGAAAATGAACCAAACGTTGCTATCATTTCTAATGCCACAGGAGCCCTTGCTACCAGCTATCATATTAATGATGGTGCAAATTACTATAGCGAAAAAGCATCACATGTTTTTGCAGTACCTGCTAAACAAACACCGGTTATATTTCAGGTTGTAAAAAATGAATATGGCTGTGGCGATACTACTTCTAAAATTTTAAAATTTAAACCATCATTTGTGGTATACATTCCTAATGCTTTTACACCAAACGGTGATGGCGTGAATGATGATTTCTTTGCAAAAGGTGTTGGTATTAATAAATTCACCATTCAAATATACGACCGCTGGGGGCACCTTGTATTTACCGGAAATTCTTTAGAGGAAACTTGGGATGGTACTATGAAAAACAGCAGTGATCCTATTAAACAGGATGTGTACGTTTGGAAAGCACAAGTTGTTGATGTTTTTAATAAATACCACGATTTAAACGGCCACGTAAGCTTAATAAAATAAAGAACTAATTTACTAAGGCGCACTTCTAAGGAGGTGCGCTTTAGTTTTTTATAATCTCAAATTCAACGCGTCTGTTTTTTGCCTTGCCTTCATCGGTCTCATTGCTGGCAATAGGCATGCTGCTCCCAAAGCCTTTAAAAAGTAGCTTATTTTGAACACCTTTGGTTATAAGATACTCAAATACTTCACGAGCTCTTAGCTCACTAATTTTTAAGTTTTTATACTTTAGCCCGCTGTTATCACTATGTCCGTTAATTTGTATCTGCAGATTTGGGTTTTTGATTAAATAATTGACTAGTTTGTTTAGCTCCTGGTACGATTCAGGTAAAAGATAATACTTTCCGTTTTCAAAAAATATATTATTTAAGGCTATTTTATCTCCAACTTTAATGTCTTTTTTCACAACAAACACGCTGTCTGAGGACCTATCTCTTAAATTAGGACCAACAATTTCAATGTCAACCTGTTCTTCTGTTCCTTTAAATTTAACCAGTTTAATATCATCAATAAAATAGTAACTCTCTTTAAAACCCAGCTTAAACAAGTTCATCCGCATCATGTCTTGTTTAACTTTAGGAGCAAAATTACCAATGGTAATAAATTTTTCTCCGCCATCAGCCTTATAAAACCCGTGTATAGTAAACCATTGATGGGCTTTGAATATACCTGTTTTCTTGTTTAAGGAATCAATCATGTTAGCTTTAACAGCATCTGCCTGCTTTGTGTAGCCTGCTTTAGTAAATAAAACACCAATAGATTTAAGTACTGCATTACTCCAGTAAGAAAGTTTTACCTGCATACTAAACTCATAAACTGTTCCTCTGTGCAGTGATTCTACTAATTTAACCTGCAAAAACTCTTTGTAGCGCTTTTGAAACCTAACCCCTGCGTAACAATAGCCTTCTGAAGCGCCCTTGTCTACTGTGGTGTCGTTATCTAGTGGTTTTTGGTAAAAATCTACACTTGCTATTTCTTTCCAAGGCACAGCACTTCTGATAGATCCGCTTTTTTTACGGTAATTTTCAAAACTGCCATTAGGCACCAAATTCTTCTCAATTCTGGGTTGAGTAGCTGTTTGAGCCCATGTAGTTGCTGAAACGAATGAAAATTTGATGATAAACTGCAAAAAACGCATGTTTCAAAAATAAGATTTAACCACGCTTTTAGAAAAAATTAATTATTTTAGTTATAAACATTTGCAAATAAGAAAAATATTGTATATTTGCAGTCCCAAAAAATAAAAAATTTAATACCAAGTAAAATGGCAAACCATAAATCAGCTATAAAACGTATCCGCTCTAACGACGCTAAACGTGTTGAAAACCGCTACTATGCTAAAACTACCCGTAATGCGGTTAAGGCTTTACGCACATCTACTAATAAGAAAGAAGCTACAGCTTTATTACCAAAAGTAGAAAGTATGTTAGATAAGCTAGCTAAAAAAACAGTTATTCATAAAAACAAAGCTGCTAACTTAAAGTCAAGTTTGGCTAAAAAAGTAGCTACTTTAAAATAATTCTCTTTAAAATAAAATTGTAAGAAGCAATCCTTATGGGGTTGCTTTTTTATTTTTCGGCAAAATTTGACCCCTTTAACAAAAAATTCGCCCAAATCTGAAAAAAAATCTACAAAAGCTAAAAAAAGTGCAACAAAAATGCAGGGAATTAAAAATATTTTTCTATCTTTGCCGTCCCTTAAAAAGGAAAATGTTAAAACACTAGTAAAATCAAGTAATACAGAGGATATAAAATGCCTACAATATCGCAATTAGTAAGAAAAGGTCGTGTTAAACCGACCAACAAGAGCAAATCGGCCGCTTTGGATTCATGTCCACAACGCCGTGGTGTTTGTACAAAAGTGTACACAACAACCCCTAAAAAACCTAACTCGGCAATGCGCAAAGTAGCGAAGGTTCGTTTAACCAATAAGCAAGAAGTGATTGCTTATATCCCAGGTGAGGGACATAATTTACAAGAACACAGTATCGTTTTGGTACGTGGTGGTCGTGTTAAAGATTTACCGGGTGTACGTTATCACATCGTGCGTGGTAGTTTAGATACTGCCGGCGTTGAAGGTCGTAAACAACAACGTTCAAAATACGGTTCAAAACGTCCTAAACCAGGTGCTGCAGCAGCTCCTGCAAAGAAAAAATAATTAAAAAGATTATACAATGAGAAAAGCCAGAGCAAAAAAACACATTTTATTACCTGATCCCGTTTATAACGATGTAATGGTAACACGTTTTTTAAATAATTTAATGTACGACGGTAAGAAAAATACCGCATCGGTTATATTTCATGATGCTATTGCTACTGTAGCAAAACGCACTAATGAAGATGGTTTAGAAGTTTGGAAAAAAGCCTTGGCTAATGTTACGCCTCAGGTTGAAGTTCGTTCACGTCGTGTGGGTGGAGCTACTTTCCAAATTCCTACTGAAATCCGTCCTGATAGAAAGATTTCAATGGCCATGAAATGGTTAATTGGATATGCACGCAAACGTAACGAAAAATCAATGGCTCAAAAGTTAGCTGCTGAAATCGTTGCTGCTTCTAAAGAAGAGGGTGCTGCATTCAAAAAGAAAGAAGATGTTCACAAAATGGCTGAGGCTAACAAAGCGTTCTCGCATTTCCGTGTTTAATAGTTTATAAGAATTTAAGATGAGCGACTTACGTTATACAAGAAATATTGGGATTGCAGCCCACATTGACGCCGGTAAAACTACTACTACTGAGCGTATTTTATATTATACAGGTGTAAATCACAAAATTGGTGAGGTGCATGAAGGTGCAGCTACAATGGACTGGATGGCACAAGAGCAGGAGCGTGGTATTACTATTACCTCTGCTGCTACTACTTGTCACTGGAACTATCGTGGTAACAAATACAAAATTAATATCATCGATACTCCGGGTCACGTTGATTTTACTGTTGAGGTAAATCGTTCACTTCGTGTATTAGATGGTTTAGTGTTCTTATTTTCTGCTGTTGATGGTGTTGAGCCTCAATCAGAAACTAACTGGCGTTTAGCTGATAATTATGGCGTTTCTCGTATTGGATTCGTTAATAAAATGGACCGTCAAGGTTCTGATTTCTTAGCTGTTGTTAAGCAGGTGAGAGAAATCTTAGGTGGTAACGCTGTTCCATTACAATTACCAATTGGTGCTGAAGAGAATTTTGAAGGTGTTGTTGATTTAATTAACAACAGAGGTATTGTATGGAATGAAGCAGATAAAGGAATGACATTTACTGAAGTTCCAATTCCTGCTGATATGGTTGCTGAAGTTGCTGAATGGAGAGAAAAATTATTCGAATCAGTTTCTGAATTTGATGATCAAATTATGGAAAAGTTTTTCGAAGCTCCTGAAACAATAACGGAAGCTGAAGTACTTGCTGCTTTACGCAAAGCTTGTATTGCAAATAAAATTGTTCCTATGGTTTGTGGTTCATCCTTCAAAAACAAAGGTGTTCAAACCATGTTAGATTTAGTTATGGAATTAATGCCTTGTCCGTTAGATAAAGATGTGATTAAAGGTACTAACCCTGATACTGGTGCTGAAGTTATTCGTAAGCCGGATGCAAAAGATCCATTTACTGCTTTAGCATTTAAAATTGCAACCGATCCATTTGTTGGTCGTTTGTGTTTCTTCCGTGCCTATTCTGGCCGTTTAGATGCTGGTTCTTATGTGTTAAATACTCGTTCAGGTAACAAAGAGCGTATTTCACGTATTTTCCAAATGCATGCTAATAAACAAAATCCAATCGAATTTATCGAGGCTGGTGATATTGGTGCTGCTGTAGGTTTTAAAGATATTCGTACCGGTGATACATTGTGTGATGAAAAAAATCCAATTGTATTAGAGGCTATGCAATTCCCTGAGCCTGTAATTGGTATCGCTATTGAGCCAAAAACACAAGGTGATTTAGATCGTTTAGGTGTTGGTTTAGGTAAATTAGCTGAAGAAGATCCAACTTTCCGAGTTAATACTGATGAAGATTCTGGACAAACCATTATCTCTGGTATGGGTGAGTTGCACTTAGAGATCATTGTTGATCGTTTAAAGCGTGAATTTAAAGTTGAGGTTAACCAAGGTGCTCCTCAGGTAGCTTATAAAGAGTCTATTACCAGTACGTTCTCTCACCGTGAGGTTTACAAAAAACAATCGGGTGGACGTGGTAAATTCGCTGATATTCGCTTTACTGTTGGACCAGTTGATGCTGAGTGGGATATTAATAAAGATCCATTCCAGTTTGTTAACGAAATTACAGGTGGTAACATTCCACGTGAATTTATCCCTGCAGTAGAAAAAGGTTTCCGTAACTCAATGAATAATGGTGTATTAGCTGGATATCCTTTAGTAGGAATGAAGGTTGTTTTAACTGATGGTTCTTACCACGCAGTTGACTCTGATGCATTATCTTTCGAAGTTTGTGCCCGTACAGCTTTCCGTGAGTCTTTACCAAGTTGTAAACCAGCTTTATTAGAGCCAATCATGAAGGTAGAGGTATTAACACCAGAGCAAAACATGGGTGATGTAGTTGGTGACTTAAACCGTCGTCGTGGTCAGATTGAAGGGATGGACAGCAAAGGAACTGCACAGGTAATTAAAGCTAAAGTTCCATTATCTGAAATGTTTGGTTATGTAACACAATTACGTACTTTAACTTCAGGTCGTGCAACTTCTACAATGGAATTTAGCCACTACGCAGAAGCTCCAAATAACATTGCACAAGATGTTATTGCAAAAGCAAAAGGTAAAAAAACTGAAAACGCATAATTAATAATATAAAATAAAACGTTCTTTATATGAGCCAAAGAATCAGAATTAAACTAAAATCTTACGATTACAACTTGGTTGACAAGTCTGCCGAGAAAATCGTAAAAACAGTAAAAGCAACAGGTGCTGTAGTAAACGGACCAATTCCTTTACCTACAAATCAAAGATATTTTACTGTATTGAAATCACCACACGTTAACAAAAAAGCACGTGATCAGTTCCAATTAAGTTCTTACAAGCGTTTGTTAGACATTTATAGTTCTTCTTCAAAAACTGTAGATGCTTTAATGAAGTTAGAATTACCTAGTGGAGTTGAGGTAGAGATTAAGGTTTAATCCTCCCCTGGAAAATTGTTATCTAATAACGGTTGACAGGCTAAATAAAAGAGAAAAAAGTAAAATAAATTAATAAACAAAAAATAAAATGTCAGGAATAATTGGTAAAAAAATCGGAATGACTAGCTTCTTCGATGCCAATGGTAAGTATTTACCATGCACAGTTATTGAAGCAGGTCCTTGTGTAGTTACGCAAGTAAAAACCAATGAAAAAGACGGTTACTCTGCACTTCAGTTGTCGTTTGATGAGAAAAAAGAAAAACACACATCAAATGCAATGAAAGTACACTTTGAAAAGGCAAAAACAACGCCAAAACGCAAAGTAGTTGAGTTTCGTCATTTTGAAGAAGCAAAAAACTTAGGCGACACAATTACAGTGGAATTGTTTGCTGAAGGTGATTTTGTGGATGTAATTGGAACATCAAAAGGTAAAGGTTTTCAAGGTGTTGTAAAACGTCACGGATTTAGTGGTGTTGGTCACGCTAACAAATCTCATGGTCAGCACGATCGTGAAAGAGCTCCTGGTTCGTTAGGTGCATCTTCAGATCCAGCGCGCGTAATGCCTGGTATGAGAATGGCAGGTAGAACTGGTGGAAATCGTAAAAAAATCCAAAACCTACAAATAGTTAAAGTAATGCCTGAGAAAAATGTAATCTTAATTAAAGGTTCTGTTCCGGGTGCTAAAGGGTCTTACGTTGTAATAGAAAAATAGTCATGCAAGTAGAAGTATTAAACATAAGTGGGAAAAAAACAACCAAAAAAGTTGACTTAGTTGACGCTATTTATTCGGTTGAACCAAACGATCATTGTATTTATCTTGATGTAAAACAGTTCTTAGCTAACCAACGTCAAGGTACTCATAAATCAAAAGAACGTGCTGAGATTGCACGTACCACAAAAAAATTAAAACGCCAAAAAGGTACGGGTGGCGCTCGTGCAGGTTCTATGAAATCACCTTTATTCATTGGTGGTGGTCGCGTATTTGGTCCAAAGCCACGTGATTATTCATTCAAAATAAATAAAAAGGTAAAAACATTAGCTCGTATATCAGCTTTATCATATAAAGCAAAAGATAACGCTATCACTGTTTTAGAAGATTTCAATTTTGAAGCTCCAAAAACTAAAAACTTTGTTGATCTAATTAAGAACTTAAATTTAGACAGCAAAAAAACATTAGTTGTAGTTGGTGCTCACAATAAGAACGTGTATTTATCAAGCAGAAATTTACCAACTGCAAAGGTGGTAACTGCATCGGATTTAAATACCTATGATATCTTAAACGCCGAAAGTTTAGTTTTAGCTGAAAGTTCAGTTAAGGCAATTGAAACAATTTTAAATAAATAAGAAAGCATTAAAATGGGAATTTTAATTAAGCCGATCATTACAGAAAAAATGACACCTCAAGCCGAAAAATTAAATCGCTATGGCTTTGTGGTTGATAAAGGCGCAAATAAGTTAGAAATTAAGGCTGCTGTAGAAAGCATGTACAATGTAAAAGTTGAAAGTGTTAACACGCAACAATACGTTGGAAAAGTTAAAACACGTAACACAACTCGTGGTTTAGCAATCGGACGTGTAAATCGCAGCAAAAAGGCTTATGTAACTTTAAAGCAAGGCGAAGTAATTGATTTTTACGCAAGTATCTAATACATTAAAAAATTTAAGAAATGGGATTAAAAAAATTTAGACCACTTACGCCAACATTAAGATATAAAATTAATGCTGATTTTGCTGAGATCACAGCAAGTAAACCTGAAAAGAGTTTGGTAGTTTCTTCTAAGAATTCAGGTGGTCGTAACAATACAGGTAAAATGACTATGCGCTATATTGGCGGTGGTCACAAGAAAGCATATCGTTTAATTGATTTTAAGCGTGATAAAGACGGAATCGAAGCTACAGTTAAAACTGTTGAGTACGATCCAAACAGAACTGCACGTATCGCTTTAGTTGTTTACAAAGACGGTGAGAAACGTTATATTATTGCTCCACATGGTATTCAGGTTGGACAGAAAGTTGTTTCCGGAAAAGGAGCTGCTCCAGAGGTAGGAAATACATTATTCTTATCTGAAATTCCATTAGGTACTGTAATCCATAACATTGAGTTACGTCCTGGACAAGGTGCTGCTATGGCTCGTTCTGCTGGTTCATACGCTCAATTAACTGCTCGTGAAGGAAAATATGCAGTATTACGTATGCCTTCTGGCGAAACACGTATGATTTTAATTACTTGTAAGGCTACTATTGGTTCGGTTTCAAACCCTGACCACAACTTAGAAGTTATTGGTAAAGCTGGTAAAAGCCGTTGGTTAGGGGTTCGTCCTCGTACTCGTCCGGTTGCAATGAACCCTGTAGATCATCCGATGGGTGGTGGTGAAGGTCGTGCATCTGGTGGTCACCCACGCTCACGCAAAGGTTTATTAGCTAAAGGCTTAAAAACCCGTTACAAGCAAAAGTCAAGTAACAAACACATTATCGAAAGAAGAAAAAAATAATAATTAACGTTTAATGGTTCAGTCCTCCTAAAAAACGGAAGATTGGGTTTCAGAACAAAAACAAAAAATAAATGGCAAGATCATTAAAAAAAGGACCTTTTATCGACCATAATTTGGCAGGTAAGGTTGACAAAATGAACGCAAGCGGAAAGAAGTCTGCAATCAAGACTTGGGCTCGTCGTTCAACAATTCCACCAGAGTTTGTAGGGCACACGTTTGCTGTACATAATGGTGCAAAATTTATTCCGGTTTATGTAACTGAGAATATGGTAGGGCATAAATTAGGAGAGTTTGCGCCAACCCGTGTATTTAAAGGTCACGCTGGCCATAACAAAAAATAATTAGATAGTTATGGGAAAAAGAAAAAGATTAGTAGCTGAGGCTCGCAAAGAAGCAAATAAGACATCTTATTTTGCTAAATTAAATAGTTGTCCTACTTCACCACGCAAAATGCGTCAGGTTGCAGATTTAGTAAGAGGAATGGATGCTTACCAAGCTTTAAACGTATTAAAATTTAATACGCGTGAAGCATCTGGTCGTTTAGAAAAATTATTAAAATCGGCCATTGCCAATTACGAAGCAAAAAGTAACACTCGCGCTGAAGAGGGAGTGTTGTTTGTAAAATCTATCACTGTTGATAGCGCTTTAATGCAAAAGCGTTTGCGTACAGCACCTCAAGGTCGTGGGTACCGCATTCGTAAACGTTCAAATCATGTAACTTTAGTTTTAGATACAAAAAAATAATTATAAGAAATGGGACAAAAAGTAAATCCAATAGGCATTAGATTAGGAATCATCAAAGGATGGGACTCTAATTGGTATGGTGGTAACGATTACTCTGAAAAAATAGTTGAAGACGATAAAATTCGTACCTATTTAAAAGCTCGTTTAGCCAAAGGTAGCATTTCTAAAATTGTTATTGAACGTACTCTTAAAGTAATTACTGTTACAATTAATACAGCCCGTCCTGGTATTATCATCGGTAAAGGTGGCAAAGAGGTTGACAAATTAAAAGAAGAGCTAAAGAAAGTAACTAAGAAAGAAATTCAAATTAATATTTTTGAGATTAAACGCCCTGAATTAGACGCACGTTTAGTTGCTGATAGCATCGCTCGTCAAATCGAAGGTCGTATCTCTTTCCGTAGAGCTGCAAAAATGGCAATGGCTAGTACAATGCGTTTAGGAGCTGAAGGTATTAAGATTAAAGTTAGTGGCCGTTTAGGTGGTGCAGAGATGGCACGTACTGAAGGTTACAAAGAAGGAAGAACTCCTTTACATACATTGCGTGCTGATATTGATTATGCTGTTGCTGAAGCGCATACATCTTACGGTCGTATTGGAGTAAAAGTTTGGATTTGCCGTGGTGAAGTTTATGGTAAACGTGATTTAACGCCAAACGGTGGTGGATTACGCGAGAAAAAACAAAATAGCGAAGGCGGAAACAACAGAGGAGATCGCAAGTTTAACCGTAAAAAAACGGATAAAAAAGCATAGTTTAAACGAATAAAAAATTAAGGTCATGTTACAACCGAAAAGAAGTAAATATAGAAAATCACATAAAATGAAAATCAAAGGCGACGCAAAGCGTGGCTATGAGTTGGCTTTTGGTTCATTTGGTATTAAAGCAATGGATGAGTGTCGTATGACTGCTCGTCAAATAGAATCTGCTCGTCAGGCTCTAACGCGTCACATGAAACGTGAAGGTCAGGTATGGATTCGTGTTTTCCCAGATCGTCCGGTTACAGCTAAACCAGCTGAGGTACGTATGGGTAAAGGTAAAGGTGCTCCGGAATACTGGATGGCTCCTGTTAAGCGTGGTAGAATTTTGTTTGAAGCTGAAGGTGTTCCTTTAGAAACTGCAAAAGAAGCTTTACGCTTAGCTGCTCAAAAATTACCAATTGTTACAAAATTCATTGTTAGAAGAGATTACGTAGAAACCGTATAAGCTAATCATTTTAATTAAAACCGTTACTTTAGTTAATTTTGGTTACAACTTTTGAATAAAAGAAGTAAGTAAAAAAGTAAAAAATGAAAAATAAAGAAATCATCAATTTAAGCGACGCTGAACTTAGCGAAAAAGTTAACGAAGGCAAATCAGCTTTAAATAAAATTAAACTAAATCAGGCAATATCACCGGTTGAGAATCCTGCGAAAATACGTACAGATAGAAGAGCTATTGCACGTATGTTAACGGAAGTGAGTAAACGTAAAAATGCAGCAAAAAAATAATTTTGAGTCATGGAAAGAAATTTAAGAAAAGAAAAAATAGGAATTGTAAAAAGCAACAAAATGGATAAAAGCATTGTGGTTGCTGTGATGCGTAAAGTTAAGCATCCAAAATACGGTAAATTCTTAAACCAAACATCTACGTTTGTGGCTCACGATGAAAAAAATGAGTGCAGCATTGGTGATACTGTAAAAATCCAAGAAACTCGCCCGTTAAGCAAAACTAAAAACTGGCGTTTAGTTGAAGTGATTGAAAAAGTTAAATAATTTGTTAATCGCATTAAAATAAAAATTAAAAATGGTACAAAACGAATCAAGATTAACAGTAGCAGATAATAGCGGCGCTAAAGAGGTGTTAGTTATTCGCGTGTTAGGTGGTACAAGAAAGCGTTATGCTTCTATTGGAGATAAAGTGGTGGTAACCGTAAAACATGCCTTACCTAGCGGTAACGTAAAAAAAGGAACTGTAAGTAAAGCAGTGATTGTTCGCACGAAAAAAGAAATCAGACGTGCTGATGGATCATATATCCGTTTCGATGATAACGCAGTAGTGTTATTAAATGCAACTGATGAAATCCGCGGAACACGTATTTTCGGGCCAGTAGCTCGTGAATTACGCGATAAATCATTTATGAAAATCATTTCATTGGCACCAGAAGTGCTATAATTAAAAAATTGTATTAGAAATGGCAAAATTAAAATTAAAAAAAGGCGATACTGTTAAGGTTATATCTGGAGAATCAAGAGGTTCTCAAGGTAAAATTTTAAGTATCGACGTTAAGAAAAATCGTGCAACGGTTGAGGGTGTGAACCTTGTAAGCAAAAGCGAAAAACCAAATGCAAAAAATACCAACGGTGGCATTGTGAAAAAAGAAGGTTCTATCCATCTTTCTAATTTAATGTTATTACAAGATGGTAAAACAGTTAGAGTAGGTCGTAAATTAGATGAGAAAACTAATAAATTGGTTCGTATCTCTAAAAAAACAAAGGAGGCAATTAAATAATGGCAACAACAACTTATCAACCCCGCTTAAAAACGAAATATAAGGCAGATGTTATTCCTGCATTGAAAAAACAATTTCAATATAAATCACCTATGCAAGTACCTAAATTGCAAAAGATTTGCATTAATCAAGGTATAGGTGATGCTGTTTCGGATAAAAAATTAATTGAATCAGCTGTAAAAGAAATGACTACTATTACTGGTCAAAAAGCTGTTCCAACTTATTCAACAAAGGATATCTCAAACTTTAAATTACGTAAAGGTGTAGCTGTAGGTGTTCGTGTAACACTTCGTGGCGATAAAATGTACGAATTTTTAGATCGTTTAATTGCATCTGCTTTACCTCGTATCCGCGATTTTAAAGGTGTAAACGATAAAGGATTTGATGGAAACGGTAACTACACATTTGGTGTTACTGAGCAAATCATTTTCCCTGAAATTGATATCGATAAAGTAAGCAAGATTACAGGTATGGATATTACTTTTGTAACATCTGCACCTACAGATAAAGAAGCTCACGCTTTATTAACAGAATTTGGAATTCCATTTAAAAAGAAATAAAAGATAAAATGGCAAAAGAATCAATGAAAGCCCGCGAAGTAAAAAGGGCAAAACTAGTAGCAAAGTACGCAGCCAAACGCGAACAACTTAAAAAAGAAGGAAAATGGGATGAGTTACAAACTCTACCTAAAAATTCTTGCAAAGTTCGTTTACGTAACCGTTGTAAGTTAACAGGTCGTCCTCGTGGGTACATGAGTACCTTTGGAGTAAGCCGTGTTACTTTCAGAGAAATGGCTCTGTTTGGTTTAATACCGGGCGTTACCAAGGCAAGCTGGTAAAATAAAATAAAATTACTTGCATGGGATTGTAAATATGTGTATATTTGCGCCCTTAAAAAAATAAATGTTTAATATAATTATCCTGCATTTGCGGGATAACATATAAACCTAAAAAAATGACAGATACAATATCAGACTACCTTACGCGTGTACGTAACGCAATTAAGGCGAATCACAGAGTTGTAGAGGTTCCTGCCTCCAACTTAAAAAAAGAAATCACTAAGATTCTTTTTGAAAAAGGCTATATCTTAAATTACAAATTTGAAGATACAGTTAACAAACAAGGCTCAATTAAAATCGCCTTGAAATATCATCCAGTAACAAAAAAACCGGCTATTACCAGTTTAGATAGAATTTCTAAACCAGGTTTAAGAAAATACTCAGGTGTTGATACAATGCCAAGAGTTTTAAACGGATTAGGTATTGCCATTATTTCAACTTCTAAAGGTATTATTACTGACAAGGAAGCTAAGAAATTAAATGTTGGTGGCGAGGTTTTATGTTATATTTCATAATTAAAAGAGAGGAGAAGTAAAACATGTCACGTATAGGAAAAGCCCCAATTACTTTACCAAAAGGTGTTGATGTAACAGTTAACAATGGTTTAGTTACAGTTAAAGGTGCTAAAGGTACCTTAACTCAAAAAGTAGATGTAGATATTACAGTAAGCGTAGATAACGGTATAGTTAACGTTACTCGCCCAACTGATCAAAAACGTCACCGTTCATTGCATGGTTTGTACCGCGCTTTAATCGCTAACATGGTTAAAGGTGTAAGCGAAGGTTACAAAACTGAGCAAGAATTAGTAGGTGTAGGTTACCGTGCAAGTAACAAAGGTCAATTGTTAGAGTTAGCTCTTGGTTATTCTCATAACATTACATTTGAATTACCTGCTGAAGTAAAAGTTACTACAAGTTCAGAAAAAGGTCAGAACCCGAAAATAGTTTTAGAAAGTGCAGATAAGCAATTAATTGGATTGGTTGCTTCAAAAATCCGCAGCTTACGTAAGCCTGAGCCATACAAAGGTAAAGGTATCAAATTTACCGGTGAGGTATTACGTCGTAAGGCTGGTAAATCGGCTTCTAAAAAATAATTAAATAAATTGTAAATCATCTTAAAAAAATAAGAAAGATGGCACTTAATAAACAAGAAAGAAGAACAAAAATAAAATTGAAGCTGCGCAAAAAATTAAAAGGCACTGCTTCAGCCCCTCGCTTAAACGTTTACCGCAGTAACGCAGAGATTTATGCGCAATTAGTGGATGACAAAGCTGGTAAAACTCTATTGGCAATTGGTTCAAACGATAAGTCAGTAGCAAGCGCTAAAGTTACCAAAATTGAGAAAGCAAAAATGGTTGGTAAATTGGTAGCTGAAAAAGCTTTAGCAACAGGCATTAATGAAGTTGTATTTGATCGTAATGGTTTTTTATACCATGGTCGTATTAAATCGTTAGCCGAAGGTGCTCGCGAAGGTGGTTTAAAATTCTAAAAAAATATTCAAATGTCGAAAGAAGTAGTAAAACGCGTTAAATCAAGCGAAATAGAATTAAAAGATAAATTAGTTGCCGTTCAACGTGTAACTAAAGTTACCAAAGGTGGTCGTCACTTTAGTTTTGCAGCCATTGTGGTTGTTGGAAACGAAAAAGGTGTAATTGGCCAGGGCTTAGGTAAAGCTAACGAGGTAACGGATGCAATTACCAAAGGTATTGAGGATGCTAAGAAAAGCTTAGTAAAAGTTGCTGTTTTAAATGGTACAGTGCCTCATGCTCAAGAAGGTAAATTTGGTGGAGCTCGCGTATTCTTAAAACCTGCTGCCCATGGTACTGGTGTAATTGCCGGTGGTGCGATGCGTGCAGTATTAGAAAGTGTTGGAATCACTGATGTATTAGCTAAATCAAAAGGAAGCAGTAACCCTCACAACGTAGTTAAGGCAACTTTAGATGCTTTAATGAAAATGAGAGATCCAATTACAGTTTCTCAACAACGTGGAATTAAATTAGACAGAGTATTTAACGGTTAATAAGAGCTTAAATCATGAGTAAAGTTAAAATTACATTAGTAAAAAGCGCTTCAAAGCGCACGCCAGCTCAAAGAGCTACCCTAAGTGCTTTAGGTTTAAGAAAAACATTACAAACCGTTGAAAAAGAGGTTAATCCTGCTATTTCTGGTATGATTAAAAAAGTTGAACATTTATTAAAAGTAGAAAATAGTTAAGAATGAAATTAAATGGATTAAAACCTGCAAAAGGTTCAGTAAAGTCAAATTTCCGTCGTGGCCGTGGACAAGGTTCTGGTGGCGGTGGAACTGCTACGCGTGGTCATAAAGGTGCGCAATCTCGTTCGGGTCACTCTTCTAAGCGTGGTTTCGAAGGTGGTCAAATGCCTTTACAACGTCGTTTACCAAAATTTGGTTTCAAAAACATTAACCATGTTGAGTACCGTGGTATTAATTTAGATACCGTGCAAGCATTGGTAGATAAATTAAAAGTTACTGAAATTACTTGTGAAACACTTATTAAAAATGGTTTAGCAAGCAAAAACGACTTAGTTAAGATTTTAGGTCGCGGTGAATTAAAATCAAAAGTAGATGTTAAAGTTCAAGCCTTTACTGCAGCTGCAAAAACTGCAATCGAAGCAAAAGGCGGTGTAGCAACACAAGTAAAATAATATATGAAACGTTTTTTAGATACACTTCGTAACATATGGTCCATTCAGGAACTACGCCAACGCATTATTGTAACGCTTGGCTTGGTTTTAATCTATCGTTTGGGTTCTTATGTTGTGTTACCGGGTGTAGATACAGATGTACTTGCTAAATCAACCAATAAAGGTGATGGCGGTGGCATTGTAGGTTTAATCAATATGTTTGCCGGTGGAGCTTTCTCAAGAGCATCCATTTTCGGCTTAGGTATTATGCCTTACATTACTGCTTCCATTATTATTCAGTTATTGGGTATGGCAGTGCCTTATTTTCAAAAGCTTCAGCGTGAAGGTGAAAGCGGAAGAAAAAAGATCAACCAATACACTCGCTTTTTAACTATTGGTGTTACTGCAGTGCAGGCTCCTGGTTATATTGCCTCTATTAAATCTACTGCTCCAACTGCATTTACTGATTTATCAACTATCTGGTGGGTTCAAACAATCATGATCCTTATTACAGGAACTATGTTTGTAATGTGGTTAGGGGAGAGGATTACTGACAAAGGTTTAGGAAATGGTATTTCATTAATCATTATGATTGGTATTATTTCTCGTTTACCTTTTGCATTCAGTGCAGAAATCCAATCTCGTATGTCAGGTAATGGTGGTTTAATTATTTTCTTAATTGAAATTGTTATCCTATTGCTTGTAATTGTTGGTTCTATCATGTTAGTGCAAGGTACCAGAAGAATACCCGTTCAGTTTGCGAAAAAGATTGTTGGTAACAAACAATATGGTGGCGTACGTCAGTACATTCCTTTAAAGGTTAATGCTGCAGGTGTAATGCCAATCATCTTTGCTCAGGCAATTATGTTCATCCCAACTGTGTTTGCTAATTTCTCAGCTAATTCAGCCGGTATTTTCTCGCAACGTTATGGTTTCTGGTATAACTTCATTTTCGCAATTTTAATCATTGTATTTACTTATTTCTACACAGCAATCATGGTTAACCCTAATCAATTAGCTGATGATATGAAACGTAATGGTGGTTTTATTCCTGGTGTTAAGCCTGGTAAAAAAACAGCTGAATTTATTGATCAGGTAATGAGCAGAATTACGTTACCTGGTTCACTTTTCTTAGCTGCAGTAGCAGTAATGCCTGCGTTTGCTGAAAAGATTGGTGTTAACTCATCATTTGCTGATTTTTACGGTGGAACGTCATTATTAATTTTAGTTGGTGTTGTGTTGGATACCTTACAACAAATTGAAACCTATTTATTAAATCGTCATTACGATGGTTTAATGAAGAGTGGAAGAATTAAAGGTAGAGGTGCTAACGCAATGATGGTACAGCAAGGCTAATAAGAAATGGGTAAACAGGCTAATATAGAAGTTGATGGAACAATTGTAGAAGCATTAAGTAATGCAATGTTTCGTGTTGAACTTGAAAACGGACATATTGTTATTGCACACATTTCTGGAAAGATGAGAATGCACTATATTAAAATTTTAACAGGAGATAAAGTGAAGTTGGAAATGAGCCCCTACGACCTAACAAAAGCAAGAATAACGTTTAGATATAAATAGAAACTAATTAATTAACTAAAAAGTTAAAAAATAAAAGTTGATTGAGTTGCAATCTTTTAAATTTTAAATTTTACCTTTTAAATTAAGAAAAAATGAAAGTAAGAGCATCCATAAAAAAAAGAAGCGCAGATTGCAAAATCGTGCGTCGTAAAGGAAAATTGTACGTAATTAACAAAAAGAATCCAAAATTTAAACAAAGACAAAAATAATTTTATCTTTGCAAACCTTTAAAAATTATAAAGAAAAATGGCACGTATAGCTGGTATTGATTTACCTAAGAATAAAAGAGGAATAATAGGGTTAACCTACATTTATGGCATTGGCCCAAGCCGCGCTAAAAAAATATTAGATGAGTCTGGTATTCATCATGATAAAAAAGTAAGCGAGTGGTCAGATGATGAGCAAAATGCAATCCGTAATTTCATTAACAATGGGTTTAAAGTAGAAGGTGCTTTACGTTCAGAAGTACAATTGAATATCAAACGTTTAGTTGACATCAACTCTTACCGAGGTATCCGTCACCGTAATGGATTACCATTACGTGGTCAACGTACTAAAACAAACGCTCGTACTCGTAAAGGTAAGCGTAAGACAATTGCCAACAAGAAAATGGCAGCTAAATAATAATTAAATAAGTCACTAGTCAAAAGTCCGCAGAATTATAGGAAGTAACCGATTAATGCTAAAAACCAAAGACTAAAGACTAACGACTAAATAACTAATAGACTAATATAAAAAATGGCAAAACAAGCATCAGCAGCTAACAACGCTAAAGCAGCAGCACGTAAACGTACTGTGAAAGTTGAAGCTACAGGCGAAGCGCACATCAATGCAACATTTAACAACATCATTATTTCATTAACTAATACTGCAGGTCAAGTAATTTCTTGGAGCAGTGCTGGTAAAATGGGTTTCCGTGGTTCTAAGAAAAATACACCATATGCTGCTCAAATGGCTGCAACTGATTGCAGTAAAGTAGCTTTTGACTTTGGTTTACGCAAAGTAAAGGTATTTGTAAAAGGCCCGGGTGGTGGAAGAGAAAGTGCAATCCGTTCTATCGCTGCATCTGGAATTGAAGTGACTGAAATCATGGATATCACTCCAATGCCGCACAACGGTTGTCGGCCTCCTAAGCGTCGTCGCGTTTAATAAAAAATAAAAATAAGCCGTCTCGGCTGAGCCGAGATTGGAGTTGCTAACCAAAAGGGTTTTCAACTTAAATAATAACAAAAACAATAATAATTATTTAAAATGGCAAGGTACACAGGTCCTAAATCAAAGATCGCCCGTAAGTTCAAAGAACCAATTTTTGGTCCGGATAAGGCGTTAGAAAAGAAAAATTACCCTCCGGGGCAGCACGGCGTTAACAAAAAACGTGCTAAGCAATCTGAATACGCAATTCAGTTGCAGGAAAAACAAAAAGCAAAATATACTTACGGTATTTTAGAAAAGCAATTCGCTAAAATTTTCGATAAAGCTGCACGTTCTCATGGTATTACAGGCGAAGTGTTATTGCAATTAATCGAAAGCCGTTTAGATAACGTGGTTTACCGTTTAGGTATTGCACCTTCTCGTCGTGCAGCACGTCAGTTAGTTTCTCACGCTCACATTACAGTTAATGGTAATGTAATCAACATTCCTTCTTACACTTTAAAAGCTGGTGATGTTATTGCAGTTAGAGAGAAATCTAAGTCTTTAGAAGCTATTTCAAATTCAGTTTCTGGTGCAGTTAACAAGCATGCTTGGTTAGATTTTGATAAATCAAGCTTAAGCGGGAAATTCATCAATCGTCCTGATCGTTCTCAGATCCCTGAAAACATTAAGGAACAGTTGATCGTCGAATTGTACTCAAAATAGTAATTAATTAATTAATAAATATAATATAGCTTAATATATGGCAATTTTAAATTTCGTAAAACCAGATAAGGTTATTATGATTAACTCTACCGAAAGAGAAGGGCAGTTTGAATTCAGACCGCTTGAGCCTGGTTTCGGTATTACAATTGGTAACTCGTTACGTCGTATTTTATTATCGTCTTTAGAGGGTTATGCCATTACTAGCGTTAAAATTGAAGGTGTTGATCACGAATTCTCAACAATTAAAGGTGTTGTTGAAGATGTAACTGAAATCATCTTAAACTTAAAACAAGTTCGTTTTAAGAAACAATTAGATAACAGCGATAACGAAAAAGTTACTGTACATTTTGCAGGACAAGATAAATTTACTGCCGGAGATATTGGTAAATATGTTAATGGTTTCCAAGTATTAAATCCGGATTTAGTTATTTTTAATAGCGATTCTAGCGTACGTTTAAAAATGGAATTTACCATCGAACGCGGACGTGGATATGTACCTGCTGAAGAAAACAAATCTAACAGTGCACCTCATGGTACCATTGCAATTGATAGTATTTACACACCAATTAAAAATGTAAAATACACAATTGAAAACTACCGTGTTGAACAAAAAACCGATTACGAACGTTTAATTTTAGATATCGTAACGGATGGTTCAGTTCACCCGAAAGATGCATTAAAAGAAGCTGCTAAAATCTTAATTTTCCACTTCATGCTATTCTCTGATGAGAAAATTACATTGGAAACTGAAGAAAAACGCAATGAAGAAGAATTTGATGAATCAAGCTTACACATGCGTCAATTACTAAAAACTAAGTTAGTTGACATGGATTTATCAGTTCGTGCTTTAAATTGCTTAAAAGCTGCAGATGTTGAAACATTAGGAGAACTTGTTTCTTTCAACAAAAACGACCTTTTAAAATTCCGCAACTTTGGTAAAAAATCATTAACTGAATTAGAAGACCTGGTAATTACAAAAGGGCTTCAGTTTGGAATGAACATTGCAAAATATAAGTTAGATAAAGATTAATAAATTAGATTTTAGAAGTGAGAAGTTAGAGTTTACAGACTTCTTAAATCTTAAATCTTAAATGATAAATTAAAATGAGACACGGAGATAAAATAAATAACCTAGGCAGAAAAACCGCTCACCGTCATGCATTGATGAGTAACATGGCTATTGCCTTAATTACAAATAAACGCATTTTTACAACCTTAGCTAAAGCAAAGGCTTTACGCACTTATATTGAGCCAATCATTACTAAAAGTAAAGATGATACTACGCACAGCCGCCGTGTGGTGTTTGCTGATTTAAGAAGCAAAGAAGCAGTAACTGAGCTATTTAAAAACGTGGCAGTTAAAGTTGCCGATAGAAAAGGTGGGTATACACGTATCATTAAGACAGGTAACCGCCAAGGTGATGCTGCAGAAATGGCAATGATTGAGTTAGTAGATTTTAATGAAATTTACAGCAATTCTAAATCAAAAGGCACTGCTGAAAAAGCTAAAACAACTCGTCGTAGCCGTGGTGCTAAAAAAACCACTGCAAAAGGCGATAACAGCGCAGAAGCTAAAACAGAAGAATAATTTATTCTTAAAGTATAAAATTAAAAACCCTAACAGAAATGTTGGGGTTTTTTTGTAAAATAGTCTTATGAAGATAATTGTTCATAGTGAACATAATTTTTTTGTTAATCTCTACTGACGAGGTAAATCCCCTTTTTAAATTTATTTAATGAAATTGTTGACCATTATTATTTTTTTATATTAAGTTTGTAGAAAATTTATAATACTACATAAATGAAAAAAGATATATTAATTCAATATGGTATAATTGCAATTTTGCTCTTTAGTGTTAAGGCTATATCTCAGGTAACAACACAAACTTTTGTCTTTACAGGGACGGTTCAAAGCTATACGGTACCTAATTGTGTAAACAGTTTAACTATTCAACTTTGGGGTGCTCAAGGTGCAAGTTCAACCTTAACAGCTCCAGGTGGGACAGGTGGTTTAGGTGGTTACGTAAGTGGCGTAATTACCGTTACACCGGGTCAAGTTTTAAACCTTTACGTAGGAGGGCAAAATGGATATAACGGTGGTGGCTTAGGTGGTGTTAATGGAAATTCAGTATTTGCAGGTCCATCTCTTGGAACTGCCGCAAATGGAGGTGGAGCGTCAGATATTAGAATTGGGGGCACAACTCTAGCTGATAGAGTTTTAGTAGCAGGTGGAGGAGGAGGTGGAGCCAATGTTGGAACATGGAGTGCTTGCCAACCAGCCAGTCCAGCAGGAAATGGTGGAGCAGGTGGAGGTAATATTGGTGCAGCTGGCAATACAGGTAGCTCAACAGCGTGTAGTTGTGCAGGAACAGGAGGGAATGGTGGTCAAGGAGGTTCATCTATTATTGGAGGTGCAGCAGGAACATACAACGGTACAATATGTAAACAAACTTGGGTGATAGGAAGTAATGGTGCATTTGGTATTGGAGGAAATGGATCAACATCATATCATAACGGTACTGGCGGCGGCGGCGGCGGTGGTGGTGGTTATTACGGCGGTGGCAGTGGCGGAAGTGGTTCTGATACAACACCGGGTGGAGGTGGTGGAGGTGGTTCATCTTTTACTGGTATTGCAACAAGCACAATAAGTACTCAAGGAATTAAATCTGGTAATGGTTTAATTACTATAACATCCGGTGGCAGCGCAGCTTTAGCTGTTGTTGCTAGTTCAACAGCTTTATGTTCAGGTCAATCAAGTACTTTAACTGCAAGTGGCGTTAGTACTTATACTTGGTCAACCGGTTCTAATCTAAGTTCAATTGTTGTAATGCCATCAACTTCTACAACTTATTCAGTATCCGGCAATTCAGGAACTTGTATTGCAACCACCACAATTTCTGTTGCAGTCAACTCGTCACCAACTGTTATCGTTAATAGCGGCAGTATTTGTATTGGTAATAGTTTTACTATTATTCCAAGTGGTGCAAGCACCTATACAATACAAGGCGGTTCAAGTATCGTTAGCCCAACAACAAATGTAACCTATACGGTTGTAGGTACTTCAACAAATAGTTGTCTTAGTAACGTTGCTAATAGTAATATTACAGTATCCTCTATTCCAACCATTTCTGTAAATAGTGGTTCTATCTGTTCTGGCAATGCTTTTACCATTACTCCAAATGGAGCTTCCACGTATACATATTCAAGTGGTTCGGCCATAGTTAGCCCAACAGCAAGTACTGTTTATACTGTAACAGGCTCAAATGGTGCTTGTGTTGGTTCTCCTGTTGTTTCAAATGTAACTGTTAATGCACTTCCTTCAGTAAGTGCGGCAAGTAGCAACACTGCTTTTATCTGTATTGGAAGCACTGCAACTTTAACAGCTGCTGGTGCTAATACTTATGTTTGGAATACTACTGCTACAACTGCTGTTATTGCAGTTAGCCCTACAACAACTACAAGTTATACCGTAA